>Ga0214919_10008103_pt1 | contig 13980 bp, 12 predicted proteins | sample LL1503_MetaG_FD_177994 | JGI IMG/M metagenome (GOLD analysis project Ga0214919, IMG submission 177994) | Freshwater microbial communities from Lake Lanier, Atlanta, Georgia, United States - LL-1503 | ecosystem: Environmental > Aquatic > Freshwater > Lake | place: USA: Georgia | collected...
GAGTGAAGGCATTGCCTGCGGCTTATTGCATATGCATACCGTTAAACCCTTGGACCATGGCGCACTTTCGCACTGGTTGCCCAAAGTCGGTGCCGTGGTCACCGTGGAAGAGCACACCCGAATTGGCGGTTTGGGAAGTGCTGTGCTCGAGTATTGCAGCGACGAAATGCCTGAACAAGCTGCCAAAGTTGCGCGTATTGGCATACCCGATTACTTTGCAGACCAATATGGCACCCAAGATACGCTGCTAGCGCATTGGGGCCTTACGGTAGACGCCCTTTGTCAGACGATGAAAAAGAAACTGCTAAGAGGCTAATCATGTTTCTAACTGATTCAGAGCACACACTTTCCAAGGAATATTTGAGACAGGGCTATGTCATTCGCCCTGTGGCAGATTTTGAAGCCTTACAGTGGATGCGAACGCAATTTGTAAGACTTGTGGGCGAGTCACTTGAAACCCCACTTAATGGCACGCCCGAAGAAGTGCTCAACCACATCCACAATCATGTGCCCGTGGCACAACTTAACACTTTCAGATTGAAAATCATCCGCGGCTTCAACGCCATCAACGAGTTTCGTCAGATGTACTTCAATGTGGCTAGGCCCTATTTGGAAGCTTTGGTTGGCAATGAGTTGGCCATGCAATTGCGTGTTAATCTGAGCATACAGTTTCCGAGTGACGACAGCTCATTGCTGCCTGTGCATGCAGATACATGGTCTGGCGACTCGCCATTTGAAGTCGTGGTTTGGCTGCCTTTGGTGCATTGCTACAAAACCAAAGCCATGTACATATTGCCGCCAAAGGGCTCCGACCAATTAAGCAAAGAGTTCGTAGCTCGTGCCGGCAGCACCAGCGAAGACTTGTACCAGTCCATTCAGTCGGAAGTTCAATTTCTAGAAGTTCGCTATGGCGAAGTTCTGGTCTTTGATCAAGCGCTCCCGCACGGCAACCGCGTTAATGATGAGTCTGAAACACGCTGGTCAATGAACTGTCGATTCAAAGGTGTCTTCACACCCTATGGAGATAAAAAGATTGGTGAATTTTTTGAGCCTATCACCCTGCGAGCAGCTTCAAGAACTGGCATGGCTTACCGGCTTCCCAAAACTTAATGAACAAAGTTCGTGGCTATATTTTCAGCCGCCCCTTTATGGGCGAACGGGTCCCGCAGCACGTTCAAAACTTGGTTATACGAGACTATTGTGAGCGCAACCGCCTACAGTTTTTGTTAAGCGCTACAGAATATGCCATGCCAAATTGCCATTTGATCTTCGAACAAATACTGGGTGAGTTGTCAGACTTGCATGGATTGGTGGCCTATAGCCTTTTCCAGTTACCCGAAAACGCAGAGCGTCGACAAAGTATTTATCGGAGAGTCCTCCAGCAAACCAAAAGCCTTCACTTCGCTGTTGAGGGCTTGAATGCCAATACCGCGCTTGAGTTTGAGAGAATCGAGACGCTATGGCTTATTCGCCAGACTTTGCCGCATTGCGCGCACATTGAAGCTTAAATTGTAAGCACTTATGGCCACCTATTACAGCCCACTCAAGTTCCTCCACTTCAAAGACCACTTAGAAGGACTAGAGCAAGGCAAAATTATGGCACCTGTCCACATACGGGTCAAACCTACCAATCACTGCAATCACAATTGTTGGTATTGTGCGTACCGTGCAGACAATCTTGACTTGGGTGAAGAAATGGTAGAAAAAGACAGCATACCCGCTGAGCGAATGCTGTCTTTGGCGCATGAATTTGTCACTATGGGCGTCAAAGCCGTTACATTCTCTGGCGGTGGCGAACCGCTCTTATACAAACCGCTGCCCGAAGTCATTGAAATTCTAGCTGCAGGAGGTGTACGTGTAGCGGCGTTAACAAACGGATCTAACCTCAAAGGATGTGTAGCAGATGCTTTTGCAAAGCATGGGACTTGGGTGAGAATATCTTTGGATGCATGGGATGACGAAAGTTATGTCAAGAGCCGTGGCGCCAAGGCGCGTGATTTCTCTAGATTGATAGAAAATATTAGGACCTTTACTGCGCGGGAAACGCAGTGCGTACTCGGTGTCAGTTTGATTGTGGGGCAAGACAATCATCAGCATATTTTTGATGTATGCACACTTCTCAAAGACTGCAAGGTTAACCATGTCAAGGTGTCTGGAGCAGTGGTGAGCAACGATGCTGCAGGCAACAATACTTATCATAAGTCAATCAAAGGTGAAGTAGCATGGCAGTTAAAAGCTACCCAAGCGCTGGAAGACGAAAGGTTTGCTGTGCTCAACCATTACCATGATTTGGAGGATCGGTTTGAAAAACAGTACGACTCTTGTCCATTCCTGCGGTTTTTAACTGTTATTGGGGCCGATCAGTATGTATACACCTGCCAAGATAAGGCCTACACACAGCCTGGCCGTATGGGCTCCATTAAAGACAGAAGCTTGAAAGATTTTTGGTTTTCTGATGAGAACCAGAAATTTCTAAAAACGTTTAACCCTTCGGTGCAGTGTGGCCATCATTGTGTGAGTCATGCCAAAAACTTGGCCATACATGATTATTTTGCGCTTGATCATGAGCATGCTAATTTTGTTTGACAAGGCGAGTTGAGCATGGGCCAACTGCGGAATTTTGTAACACCTTTGCACCAAGCCACCACGCGTGATTATCTGGCGCGCATGGTAGATGACAAAGTGCAATGCATGAAAATTGCCAAGCAATATGGTCAAGACTATTGGGATGGAGATAGGCGCTATGGCTATGGTGGATATACCTATATGCCGGGTCGTTGGAAGACAGTTGCCCAAGAACTGCTTACAACCTACGATCTTGGCCCAGGCTCTAAAGTGCTAGATGTCGGTTGTGGCAAAGGATTCTTATTGCATGAAATGCTTTTGCTCGAACCTAAACTCAAAGTCAAGGGATTTGATATTTCAGAGCATGGAATTAATTGCTCAAGTGATTTGGTAAGGCCTCATTTGATTCTTCAACAATCTCAATCCAAATACGCATTTGAGAACGATGAATTTGATTTAGTAATCTCACTTGGCACATTGCATAATCTACGGATATTTGATCTTAAGTTGGCTTTGAACGAGATAGAGCGAGTAGGAAAGCAGGGTTATGTCATGTTGGAAAGCTATCGTGATGAGCAGGAACTTTTCAATCTGCAATGTTGGGCACTAACATGTGAATCTTTCTTTGACGAAGCAGAGTGGATTTGGCTTTATAACTACTTCGGCTATACTGGTGATTATGAATTTATCTATTTTCAATGATATGAAAAACATTTAATTGAATATAATCAATGATTGACTTTAAATACCGAAAAGATATTGATGGATTACGTGCAATTGCAGTTTCAGCAGTAATTTTTTCACATTTAAATATACCTGGTTTTGCAGGTGGTTTTGTAGGTGTTGATATATTTTTTGTGATTTCTGGTTTTCTCATTACAACTATTATATTAAATCAATCCGAAACGTTCTCAATAGTAAATTTTTACGCGCGAAGAATTAGAAGAATATTACCTGTATTATTTGTAGTAATTGCATTTGTTATGGCTATAGGTGCTTTAATATTCAATTTCAGAGCATTTAAGGATTTAGGACAAAGTGTAACTGCGACTTCTCTTTTTTTATCAAATATATTGTTTTGGTATAGAGGAGGATATTTTTCAACATCATCTATAGAAAAGCCATTGTTGCACACTTGGTCTTTGGCAGTAGAGGAGCAATTTTATATATTATTTCCAATATTAATTATTGTTATAAGGAAATTTCTATTTCAAAGATATTTTTTAATATTATTACTAATAGGATTTACATCACTAGTTGCTAGCATTTGGAGTGTAAATAAGTACCCTGATGCGACATTCTATCTAGCGCCAACTCGTGCTTGGGAGTTGATTGCAGGTTCATTACTAGCTTTTGAAGTAAAAGCACCAATACATATTAAAATTAATAAAAACATAATTGCAACGTTAGGAATTTTTTTAATAGCTTATAGTATATTAATTTTCAATGAAAAAACTATTTTTCCTGGTTTTAATGCTATTTTTCCAGTTCTTGGCACGGTGTTACTTATACACAGTGCAAAAGTAGAGAAGACGGTAATTAGTAAAGTGTTGGAGACAAAGGCTTTGGTATTTATCGGGCTTATCTCATATTCTTTATATTTATGGCATTGGCCCGTTGTAGCATTCTCTAAATACTACCTTCTCCGTGAACTCAATAAAAATGATATATTAACAATTCTTTTAATTATTTTAATTCTTTCAATTATATCATTTAAATTTATTGAGCAGCCTTTTCGAAGAGATAGTCTGTTTAAAAATAAATTAAGTATTCCTTTTATATTTTTTGGAGTAGTAACTTTAATTTTTGCACTTAGTGGACTTTGGGTTAGTGTGGAAAATGGCATGCCTTACCGTTACTCTGACGCTAATGCAGATATTATGCGAATTGAAAAAAGAGATGCAGAATTGTTGAAATTTATAGAAGCAAGAACTGAAAACGGAAAAGTATTATTGGGAGACGATACTGCTTTACCTACATTTATTTTATGGGGTGATTCACATGCACAAGCTTTAATGCCAGCTATATCAGCCATGGCAAATAAATACTCAATGTCCGGTTTCGGTGTTCCAGGGCACCCTCCTGTAGTTGATTTGGACATAATGGAATTACCTTACAGCGAAGCTGAACGCAATGAAGTTATTATGTCTTTTATTAAGAATAGACCAGAATTAAAGACTGTAATCATTGCTGCAAGATGGGCTATGTATGCAAATGGAAATCAATTCAAAAATGAAAGTCCCAAAATAAATCATCAATTAAGAGACGTAACTAATGCAAATATCAGTGAAACGAAAAACTCAGAAATATTGAGATTGGGGCTTACCAAAACTATCAGAGCTTTGCTGCAAATGAATCGAAAAGTATTTATCGTCATGGATGTGCCGGAGATTGGATTCAATGTTCCTGCTTTGCATTTTGTAAGTCATATAAAAAGAGAGGACTATTCTTTTTTACTTCCTACAAAGAATGAGTATATAGAAAGAAATCAAAAAGTTCGAGAAATATTTTCAGAATTAGAGTTGCTTAATGGAGTCGCAATAATAAATCCAGAAATTAATTTATTTGAGGAGAATGGACGTGTTAAAGTTAAAATGGGTAAATATTTACTTTATAAAGATGACGATCATTTATCAGTAGATGGTGCAGAATTTGTAGCCCCAGCATTTGAAAATTTATTTAAAAATATGCCTTTAACAAAATAATTATACAATAATGCTCTAAATTGGAACTCATAAAAATGAATGTTATTAAAAAAAATTATATGCATGAAAATACAGAAGTACTTTACACACTAGATGATTTAACAATAACTGATTATTCTGATATTAGTCACTTCAAAAAATTATCTAAAGTCAATATAAGGAAGCGTGTCAGACTTTGCGCTCATCTTGAACAAGCTAACTTACTGCATGAAATGATCATTGTGCATGGGAAAGGTGCCTATGTACGACCTCATAAACACCTTGGTAAATGTGAATCTACTCATATCGTTGAGGGAGAAGTTGATGTTGTACTTTTTGATAATGAGGGAAGAATTGATCAGGTTATAAAAATGGGAGAGTATACGTCTGGCAAGCCTTTTTTCTATCGAATGGCAATACCCACTTATCATACTTTTATCATCAGATCTGAAATATTGGTATTTCACGAAACTACCAATGGCCCCTTTAATAAAGACTCTATAATTTTTGCACCTTGGGCGCCGGAAAATGATGATATGAAATCCGTAGAGTTATTTATGAGTGATCTTGAAGAAAGAGTGAGCTTAATCATATAATTTATATGGAAAATAATATGCATAATTTAATACATCGCCGAAATACATGTCGTGGATGTGATGGAACCGATTTGGAGATGGTTTTAAGTCTGAAGCCTTCACCAATCGGTGACGAATACGTCACCGCTGAAAAAATTGAAGTGAACCAGCCAAGTTACCCTATAGATTTATACATGTGTAAAAGTTGTGGTTTGGCGCAACTGATTGATGTTATTGATTCAAGTATTCTATATGGTGAATACATTTATGTAACTTCAAGCTCAACTGACTTATCAGTTCACTTTCGTAATTATGCTGATAGTGTCATTAATCGATGCAAGTTGAAAAATGGTTCGCTGGTTGTTGACCTGGGAAGTAATGATGGGACTTTGTTGAGGTATTTTCAGCAGAAGGGTATGTGTGTGTTGGGTATAGAGCCAGCTGTGCATATTGCTGCAAAAGCGACTTCAAGTGGCATACAGACCATTGACGCTTTTTTCACACCAGTTCTAGCGAAGAAAATAGTAGCTAATTACGGACATGCCAAGCTCATAACAGCTAACAATGTGTTTGCTAACATTGATGATCTTATGTCTTGGGCAATTGCCGTCAACGAATTGCTCGACGTCGAAGGTATATTTGTTTTTGAAAGCTATTACCTTGCCGATTTAGTGCACAACATGGTGTTCGATTTTATCTATCACGAGCATTTATCATCTTTTTCAGTTAAGCCAATTAAAGCATTGTTCGAACGTATTGGTCTAGAGTTGATCGCGGTTGAACGCATTGCCACCAAGGGCGGATCATTGCGCTATTTTGTTCAGCGACCAGATGACGGACCATTAAAGAAAGATGGATCAGTGGCGGAAATGTTATTGCTCGAGGAAAGTAAAGGTTTGTATAGAAAAGAAACGTTTATGGTCTTTTCAGACAAGATTAATAAATTAAAAGTTCAAATGAAGAATATCTTAGCAAAGGCCAAGGGTGAAGGAAAGAGCATTGCTGGGTTTGGTGCTTCAATTACCGGAACAACGTTGATTCATCACTTTGAAATAGGCGAGTATCTAGACTATTTAATTGATGATAACCTAGCGAAACAAGGGCGGTTTAGCCCGGGTTTGCATCTACCGGTTTACTCCTCTTCAGCCTTATATGAACGTAAGCCTGATTATGTAGTTGTTCTGGCTTGGAGATTTTCCGAAATAATAATCAGCAAAAACATGGCTTACATTGAAAGTGGTGGACAATTCATAATACCTGTACCACAAATAAAAGTGGTTGGTGAATCAGTATTGTCTTAAGGAAAAATTGGCAATAAGAAGGGGGGCATATAAGTCGCCAGTTAAAGTTAATTTAATATTAAACCCACTTAAAATCAGAAAATATTTATAATACTTGAAAATTAAAAAAAGATTAAATAAAAATATTACAAATAATAATTCTTAAAATAAAATAAAATAAAATAAAATAAAATAAAATGAAAGTAGTTCAAATCGTAAGACCAGGAAAAATAGAGCTTGCTAACTTAGAACCAAGGCTTTTAAAGCCAGGAGAAGTTAGAATTGCTGTTGCAGCTGTAGCAATTTGTGGATCAGATCTTAAAGTCATTGATGCACCTATCACAATTCCGTTAGTTCCAGGACATGAATTTTCGGGTGTAATTATAGAGGTGTCTACTGGATCAAAAGACTGTCTTCATTTCGGAGATAAGGTAACAGTTTACCCTATGATTTCATGCATGGCATGTGATTATTGCCTCAAAAATAAATTTAGAGACTGTGAGTCGAAACTGTCTTTGGGATTCCAACTACCGGGAGCTTTTTCGGATGAAATTGTCGTGGATTCGCGCTTTGTTATACATTTGATGGATGGCTTAACTTATGAGCAGGGAGCTCTTGTCGAACATTTATGTTGTGGATATCGGTTAGCTATGGAGATAGTAAGCTACCAATTACCGCTAGATTCACATATTGTACTAATTGGAGATGGTCCAATTGCATTGGCTGATCTTCAAATACTTAGGCTTTTTAATTATAGTAATATAACAGTAATAGGGAAATACTCCTTGCGGTTGGAATTAGCTCAGAAGTTAGGCGCAAATCAAATTATTAATTTCAAAGATAGAGCACTGACCAACATAATAAGTAATAGCTCTATCGTAGATATCTGTGTTTTTGCTGCACCTGCTGATGATACGCTTACTAAAATTATACCTTTTATACGACCACAAGGTATTTTGTTTCCTCAAACTAGAATAAGGGGATCGAGTACCTTAGAACTTTTGGAAAATTCGAATATCTCGTCGGGTAGGGCTTTTGCGTATGAATTTGATGATTTTAATATTGTTATGAATTTAATAAAAAAAGGGGAGATTCGTACAGATATATTAGTCTCTCAGCGTGTAACCCTTTCAGAAGTTCCTAGAATAATATCAAATATGAATGGAAACAAACTCGAGTCTAAGACTCTAATTATTAATGAAAATTTCGAGATGGTAGTCAACAACTATCGAAGGAGTACGATATGAATAGAAAGCTAAAAACAACAGTACTAGATGCTGGTGGTCGTTATGGAATTCATCCAACTTGGAAATTGTTTACAGGTGAAATTGAATATCATCTTTTTGAGCCTGATCCCAGTGAAAGCGCGCGATTGAAGCGAAAATATGAAAACCGAAAATCTGAAATAAAAGTTATTGGTCAAGCTCTCCAAGAAAAAAATGGTAATTTGACTATTCATTTCGTTCGAAATAGGGCGATGAGTTCCTCAACTAAACGCCTTCCGATTTCATCATTGTTTGAAAAGGGTGGGCAAAGAGACTCTGAAGTTGAAGTGCTTGAAAGTATAGAGGCAACCGCAGTATCGATCGATTCCTATTGCGCGAATAATAATCTTTCTCTTGACTTTCTGAAACTTGACACAGAGGGCAGCGAGTACCAGATTTTACAAGGAGCGAGAAGTCAGCTTACCAATAGTGTCTTGGGAGTAAGAAGTGAAGTCAGTTTTGATTATATTTTTGAAGGAATGCCATTATTCAGCACATTACATGATTTCATGTTAAGCCAGAATTTTTTCCTATTGAACTTAGATTATAATGGTAGAGGTGATTATCAAAATGACTTTGTTAATACAAGTAGTAGATATGGTATTTTGACTGCATCAGATGCTGTTTGGATGAAGCGCCCTAATTTTTTATTTGAATCACAAGTGTTGTCAAAAGAGAGTAATGCATTGCAAGTTTTAAAATATGCTTCATTTTGCCTGCTAAATGATGCCAGTGATGTTGGCATTAGAATTCTTTTAGAGGCTCGAAAAAAATATAATATTGATTTCGATATATTTAATAATACACAATTGTATAATTTTCTTGATGTTTCAATTCATAAATTATTTTATTCATTAAAATGGCAACCGGGTCAGTCATTGGTTAGTCATCATGAAACATATTTATCAATATTTGGCAAAAAAATGAAAGTCATGAATGAGTTTATGGAGTCAGAGGAGTTGAATCCAGATTGAAGAGAGGCATATTATTTACAAATAATAATTAGATTTTAAAATTCTTCATTAATCTTACTTTGGCAACCTAAATTTTAAATATAAAAAATTATTTGATAATAACTATTTGAAATCTAATGAGAGAGTTTATTTGAAAACCGTTCTTGTTACCGGGTCTTTTAATGTGCTACACCCTGGTCATTTACGTCTGTTGCGCTTTGCTAAGGATTGCGGCGATCACTTGATTGTTGCTGTTCAGTCAGATCGCCTAGCGGGTAATGCTGCACATGTTAATCAAAATCTTCGTCTTGAGAGCATGCAAAGCATTGCTTGGGTAGATGAGGCATTCATTTTCGACGAACAATTAGATTCCTTAATAATACGTTTGCGACCCGATGTGGTTGTTAAAGGCAAAGAACACGAACTTCGTTTTAACCCTGAATTGGCAGTGTTAGATCGTATTGGAGGTAAGTTAAGTTTTAGTTCTGGAGAAACTATTTTTTCTTCCCTTGACCTTATTCGTAAAGAATTCCAAGTGCTGAATTTTGAATCGATAAACCTTCCCAATGAATACTTAAAACGGCATCAGATTGAACCAGCGCGCTTAATTGATTTGTTGCAGAAGTTTTCAGGATTACGATTATGTGTAGTTGGTGATCTGATTATTGATGAATACATAACCTGCGAAACCTTGGGTCTGTCCCAAGAAGATCCAACTATTGTTGTTACGCCCATAGACTCGACCCGTTTTGTTGGCGGTGCCGGCATTGTCGCTTCGCACGCAGCAGGTTTGGGGGCATCAGTTAAGTTTGTTTCAGTTGCGGGTAAGGATGAGTCTAGAGACTATGCCCTCGCTGGCTTGACTGCGGCAGGTGTTGTGGCGCATTTGCTAGTGGACGATAGTCGACCAACAACTTTAAAACAACGTTATCGCAGCAAGGGCAAAAGTCTGCTACGCGTCAGCCACTTGCACCAAGGCGCTATATCTGTTGGACTTCAAACGCAGTTGCTAGATGTCTTGGGTAAGGCGCTGGAAAGTGCCGATTTGTTGGTATTTTCCGACTTTAACTACGGCTGTTTACCACAACAATTGGTAGATCAACTTATAGCTATAGCCAAAGGCCGAGGTGTGTTGCTAGCTGCTGACAGCCAGTCATCTTCTCAAGTGGGTGATATTAGTCGGTTTAAGGAAATGGATCTCATAACCCCGACAGAGCGCGAAGCCCGAATCAGCACTCGTAACCGCGAAGACGGTTTGGTGGTGTTGGCCGAGCAACTTCGACAGCAAGCTTCAGCGCGCAATGTGCTGCTTAAGTTAGGCGAAGAAGGTATTTTGATTCATGCCGCTGATGAATCAGGAAAAAGCTGGTTAACCGATAGGGTTGATGCCTTAAATAGTTCACCAAAGGATGTGGCTGGGGCAGGAGACTCCCTTTTGATTACAAGCGCTATGGCTCTGGCATGCGGAGGGACTATTTGGGAAGCTGCCTGTTTGGGTTCATTGGCTGCTGCTGTGCAAGTGGGTAGGCTGGGAAACACTCCGCTACGCACAGAAGAATTTTTGCGTGAGTTACGCTAATGCGGACGTTGCTTTTAGCAGCCGGTTTGGGTACACGTCTACGACCACTTACTGACACAATTCCCAAATGCCTAGTGCCTATTAAAGGCCAACAACTTTTGGGTATATGGTTGGAAAGTCTGACAAACGCTGGTATAGGACCATTTCTAATAAACACGCATTATCTTGCAGATCAAGTTAAAGCTTATATTAAAAATAGTCCGTACTCTGATCAAGTAACATTAGTTAATGAAAATGATTTACAAGGTACAGCTGGTACTTTGATTTCCAATCTGGAATTTTTTAAAGGTAAGGATGGATTACTGATTCATGCTGACAACTACTGTTTAGCTGACTTTCCTGCCTTTCTTCGTGCACATGGAAGTCGTCCGCCAGAATGTCTGATGACTATGATGACTTTTCAAACTGACAACCCTTCATCGTGTGGTATTGTTGAGCTCGATTCTCGCGGAGTGGTGATAGGTTTTCATGAAAAAATTGCAAAACCACCAGGTAATTTGGCAAATGGTGCAGTGTATATCCTCTCAGCGGAATTAATAAGAATACTCGGAGCAGATCTTTTTGGTGCAAAAGACTTTAGCGCTGAAATAGTGACTCGTTATGTTGGACATATTTACACTTATGAAACAAGAGAAATTTTTATTGATATTGGAACAATGAGAAATTATGAAAAAGCAAATCAGTAAATAAAATTTAGTATTTAATAATTTAGATAGACATTTAATAAAATAATCCAAATTAAATATCAAGTTTACCTGTAGTAAAATAAATAATAAGAGGCTTAGAGCGTTTAAATTAAATCCATTAACACGTGATCTAATTTTTACATAAACTACAAACATCTTAGCTAAATTAAAAGATATTTCATTTTTTGCTTTTTCAAAGACAGACAACCACTAACTCAGACTGCTAAGTTGCTTGTTTTAGACAAATTGACCATCTAGGAATTTTCTCAATAAGAGCCTTAAAGACGGCCTGCTTAACTGGCAGTGGGTTAGCCCTCTGAATGACATTTCCATCGGAATTTCTTAAACTAAATTAGGATATGACTATGGATATGGATATGGCTTTGATTCAAAACACCTTTAGATGAAAACATTCAGCCTTTTAAGAGCGTTTTGCTTCAAACTTGAGTCATTCAATTAAAAATAATTCAGAAATGTCATTAAGCGAAAAATTTATAAAGATACCTCAATATATTCTCGCAATTCTTTCGTTGATAATTGTTCGATTAATTCGACCTTGGCTGCAAATAAGATTTGAAATTTTATATAGTACTAGAATTGGCCACTTTACAGCTAATACAGAGATGTATTTATGCGAGAGTGACGCCTTCATAAATGTACCAAATCAAAGATATATTGATATATTTTGTATTAGAGAGCCTGTTTGTAATCAACAATTAACTACCATGTGGAAAAGGGAGTTGTGTATTTTGCCTGCTTGGATAGTTTGCCCAATAATAAAAATAAATCGACTAATTCCCTCTGGGGAATTTCACATGGCGTGGGAAAAAAATCGAACGGGGCTTGATGTGCATAATCTTTTGGACAGGATGCCGTCACATCTCAAATTTACAACTAGCGAAGAAACACTTGGCGAGGCGGGTTTGCGTAAAATGGGCTTACCAAAAGGTGTTCAATACGTATGTTTGAATGTAAGAGATAGTGCTTATCTTGCCGACCATTTGCCTGATTATGACTGGAGCTATCATAATTATCGTAATAGTGATATCAATAACTATATATTGGTGGCCGAAGAACTTGCCAAACGTGGTTATTTTGTCATTCGAATGGGCGCAAAGGTAAATGGTAGATTAAACAGCGCGCACCCCAACATTATTGACTATGCCACAAATGGAATGCGCAGTGATTTCATGGATATATATTTGGGTGCAAAGTGCTTATTTTGTATTACAACGGGCTCTGGGTGGGATGGTGTTCCAGAAATGATGCGACGGCCCATAGTCTATGTAAATATGGTCCCACTTGGCTACCTGCATACTTTTAGTAACAAATTTCTCTCAATTACAAAGCGGCACGTGTGGAGATCGTCGCGCAAGGAATTGACTCTTTCGGAGATTTTTTCTAGTGGTCTCGCTTTCAGTATGAGTGCAAAAGACTTTCAGTCAAAGGGTGTGGAGCTAATAGAAAATACGCCAGAAGAGATTCGGGATGCGGCTATAGAAATGTTGGAGCGCATTGAAGGTACTTGGCGCTCGCAAGAAAACGATGATTCTTTACAGAGCCAGTTTTGGGAGCTATTTCCAAATGATGCGCTAGATGCTTATTCCGGAAATAGACTTCATGGGGAAATCCGTGCCCGCTACGGTGCTGCGTTTTTGCGAGATAATCCAGAATGGTTGCAATGAGAGATCAGCATTTTTTCAAGTTTAATGGGTCGAATTAGAAGATGCAAACAACTAACCTGAGGGTTAAGCAACTACTTGGTCGACTCTGGCACCACGTAAGCCTTCGCCGACGCTGGCAATTTGGTCTTTTGTTAGTCTTGATGATATTAACTTCCTTTGCTGAAATCTTTAGCATTGGTGCCGTCCTACCGTTTCTTGGTGTGCTGACCAATCCGGCTCACATTTTTACGTATCCTGCCGCGCAGCCCCTCTTCCAAGCATTAGGTTTGAAAAAGCCGGAACAGCTTTTATTGCTATTTACAATTGTGTTTGGCCTGGCAGTTCTTATTACTGGTGCAATGCGGCTGCTGCTGCTTTGGGCTAGTGCTCGGCTATCTTACGCGGCCGGTGCAGACATAAGCACAGATATCTATCGCCGTACACTTTATCAGCCCTATGCCGTGCATTGCGCCCGTAATAGCAGCGAAGTAATCAACGGCATCTCAAACAAAACGGGTACCTCCATAAACATCATCAGCATGCTACTCACGCTCATTGGTTCAATTGTGATGCTGATTGCGATCCTGTTGGCCCTTTTGGCGGTTGACCCTTTCATCGCATTGGCCGCTTTTGGTGGTTTTGGATTTATTTACGTTGTAATTATCAGCCTGACCCGAAACCGCCTGTTGATTAATAGTCAGATCACTGCCCGCGAGTCCACTCAAGTCA
>Ga0214919_10008104_pt1 | contig 13975 bp, 7 predicted proteins | sample LL1503_MetaG_FD_177994 | JGI IMG/M metagenome (GOLD analysis project Ga0214919, IMG submission 177994) | Freshwater microbial communities from Lake Lanier, Atlanta, Georgia, United States - LL-1503 | ecosystem: Environmental > Aquatic > Freshwater > Lake | place: USA: Georgia | collected 2015-03-15
ATCTGGCGAATAAGTGGGGCCTGGTCAGTAAGCTACCCGCGGGCCACGCCGACACGGCGACGCCAGCTGGTCTTCCCGCCGCTGTTCCTGCTGTAATGCGTTTAATCTTCGCTTTGAGTAGGTTTATGTCGACGGTTTATAACTTGAGCTCGTATTCGCTGGCAAATATCGCGAATGCGGTTACATCTCTCTCAGCAACGCCCGCCTATATCTGGGTAGGGTCGGTCCCGCCTAACGCAAAAGGAAAGAATGCCATTCTTGCAGTTGTGTTTAATTTGTATTCAGCCACACAGTTTACAGCAAACCAGGCATTCGATTTCGGAGTCTATGTAGATGGGGTCTCACAGTTCATGGGCGATTCGCCGACAATGCGCTATGTTCAGACGGCAACTGGAAATTATGCCATCGCATATGGAGGTATTTCACTAGGCACAAACGGAATTATGGGTGGAAATCCACTCTTCTTTCCTCTTGTTTTGAGCCCAAGTGCCTCGCAAATTCAAATAGGAATTACAAATTCATCTTCTTATATGAGTCCGATTGTGTCCGCATCTCCTGGTTATTCAACCTCTGTTTTAACATCATCGGGTACACTGAATACAAATAACTATATACCACAAAATACATTTACTTCATCGGGTGCCGCATTTACCTATACAGTCCCCACAACATGTTCTGCTGGAACAGTGACTGGAGTGTATATGTATTTATGGGGGACAGGTGGAAAGAATTCAGGAGTATATCCAGGTGGCGGAGGCGGATATACGTCTGGATATTTTCAATGCGTGGGTGGAACGGTTTTATCGTGTATTATCGGATCTGTTGGTGGTGGTACCATTGCGACGGGTGGTGGAGGTAATGGATATATGCCTACTGGTGGAGGTTTTACAGGTGTTTTTAATAATGGTAATGGTACAATTAATACAGCAACCTGTATAGCGGTAGCAGGAGGCGGAGGCGGACTTTTTTACAGAGGTGATTTTCTAAAGGGTAGTGGAGGAGCAGGAGGTGGTTCGAATGGTTCATATGGTTATAATCTTCTTACAAATACAGAAACCACGAGTGTTACACCAGGTACGCAAACAGCAGGAGGATACTTAAATGGAGCGCAGTTTTTAGGAGGTCGTGATCCCTCTACAGGCGGTCAGGGCGAGGGAGGTGGTGGATGGTTTGGTGGAGGCGGCGCATTGAATAATAGTTCCAACGGTGGTGCAGGTGGAAGTGGCTATACTGGAGGACTTACGTCCGCTGGATTTACAACTAACGGAATGACAGCTACTACTACGATGACTGCTTCAAACGTTCTCGCTGGAGGTTCCAACGTGATGGCATCGTTTGGACTGAGTTCAAATGTATATGGAACAGGTGCTGGTGCAACGGGTCTTCTCATTATTGTTCCTGCGATTGGAACAAATCCTGTCCAGGCGGGCGTCAGCGCCACACTTTTTAGCGCTTAACAAGAAGCGGCATGAGCGAAGCGTCTCTCTTCAAGTCTTAATTTTATTAGCAAGAAAGAGAGGATGTCAAACAAGGCAAAGATTGTGGCAATACCAAAAACTACAACCACGACAACGACAGTCACATATTTGCCAACATCTATTGCGGGTTGCCGCCTCTGGCTGGATGGGGCGGATGCGGCGACTATCACACAGAGCGGTGGAACGGTGAGCCAGTGGAATGACAAATCAGGAAACGGATATAACTTTACACAAGCCACGACGGTCTACCAACCGACCTTCGTATCGGGCGGAACGAACGGCCTTTCTCTTCTGAGATTCAACGGAACGAACCAGTATTTGGGTGGAGGAACGACGCTGAACATCGGAACAAGCGATATTGCCATCTTCGCCGTTTGTAAATATGCGAGCGATGCTTCACTACAAAGTTCATACATCTTCGCGAAGTCTTTGTATGGAGGAGCAGCTGCTCGTATTTTATTTGGTGTTCAATCGATGGGTATCGGAGATGGCACGGGCGGAAATATATGGTGGCAAGGGTCTTCCTACGAATCCTCTTATGCTTCCTATCATAGTGTAGAATTCGTGACAACGCGTGCGAGCGGTACCAATACCTTCTACGCAAATGGTTCACAGTTCCATCAAATTAGTCCTGGTGTAGATACAAGCACAAACTGGACAAGTGGATACAATATGATTGTAGGCGGTTATAATAATGGAAGCGGTGGCATCAGTCCTCCTCAAAGCGGCCTTTACATGAAAGGCGATATTTGCGAAATATTACTTTATGCTGCGACGATAACGACGACGCAGCGCCAGACTATCGAAGCTTATTTAGCCCAGAAGTGGGGTCTCACGGCATCTCTCCCAGCAGGCCACCCTGGTCTCACGTCGCTTATTCATGGAACAGTGACAGTCACCATTGCGGTACCGAAACAGAAAATCAGCTCCATACCGAAGGCGGCGGCGGTTGTGAACTTTTTGCCGACGAGCATCACAGGCTGTAAAGTGTGGTTTGACGCATATGATGCGTCCTATACAACCACAGGAACAACCGTCACAGGGTGGACGAATAAGACGGGAAATGCGAATGCATCCACGGGGGGTGGCACTGTCTCCATCAATCTGGCAACTCTGGGCGGAAAGTCGTCTGTGCGCTTCCCTGCGGGCACAAACTATTTGAATGTTGGATCTCTTAGCTATTCAACCGCCTACAGAAATCAGTTCTTCGTTGTTACGGTGGGGGCGTCTGGGTCAGTATATGTCTATTTGAACTGTAATGATGGCATATGCGGGCAATGTTATTCGTGGTCGGATGGAGATATTGAAATGAATAAATCTGGCACTCTCGGGCTTCGCGCCTATCCCACTGGATTTTTTAGTTCCACCGCGATTGTGAGTATTTGCACATCCTCTGGCTCAAACACAGGAATCTGGGTGAATGGCACGAACAAAACCTTGACGGATAATAATACTGGAACGGGCGGATTTTGGTCAACAGGATCTGGGGCTCCAACGCTAGGAGGAATCAGCGGTATTACAGCAGGCACAACCGATATCTATGAACTGCTACAATATGATGGCATCCTCACGACTACCCAGCGCCAGACCATAGAATCCTACCTCGCGCAGAAGTGGGGGCTCACTGCGTATCTCGTAGCAGGCCACCCTGGCCTCACGACGACCGTGTATGGAACGACGACACCGACCACCAAGCTAAAAATCGGTTATTTGCCACCGGTAATCGTAATCCCCCCATTCCCTTACTCCATAACGTCTGGTCTCCTCTCCTTCTTCTCATTCGACAACAGTCTTCTTGATTCTAAGAGTACAATTACTCTTGCCGCCACCGGCTCCATCTCCTATGTCGCAGGGCGTATAACAAACCAAGCAATATACCTGGCGAATGAGACACAATCTGCGAATAGTTCTGTTGCTAACAACTATCTGTCAAGCAGCTACAATCTACCGACAACTTTCTCAGTCTCCGTTTGGTTTAATCCGACGAATACAAATCGTGGATCTCTTCTTTCAACTTACAATAGCACAGGCCTTACGAGGAATTCAATCAATCTGTATATACAAGGAGGGGGTCTGTCGGCTGCTTATAATGCTGTAGCAAATGTTGGAGGTTCATATGGTGTTGGCACAGGAACATGGTATCATGCTGTAATTATACTGAACGGCACCAGTCTAAGTTTATACGTGAATGGATCACAGGTAGGAAGTACAATTACAGGAACTCCTTCCATCAACGGTATCATGATTGGACAGATTTACGATGGTTCTAACTACCCTTTCTCTGGATATATAGACGACTACCGAATCTACAGCCGTGCTTTGAGCGGCGCAGAAATTTCATCTATTTACGCTGGAACTGGATAAATTACATCCGAAACCCTCATCAGGATGTCGGTATCGACCATAGCAAGCCTTGTCTTGGCGAATACCACAACAAACGCAGGAACCATAACGTTGCCGCCTGCGAACCAGATTCCAGGCCGTGTCATCACGTTCAAGGACAGCGGCGGCAACTTCGTCAACAAAGCACTCACTCTTACATGCGCAGGCGCCGACACCTTCGAAGACGGTACGACGACCAAGACGCTCCGTGAAACATACGGCACAGTTCAAGTCGCTGCCAGCGGATCGAAATGGTATGTGATTAGCGGGACGCAGGTGAATACGCTGCTTGCCAGCACCATCAAGACGGCTGCCCTCTCTACTATCAATATCAGCTCCGCCACTGCCACTCTCTCTTCAATCGGCCTCATAAATCAACAAGGGTCAACCGTGTCAATGTATCAGGCCTCCACATTCCTCTATTTCAATAATTTCATCGTGGCTGGCGCCCGTGTGGGTGTGGGGCAGATGTTTTACCCTAGATAAATTTGAACCCGCCCTTTTAAAATCCATCCTTCTAAGAAAAAATGCTCGGCCTACTCGCCACTCTCTCCTGTTTCGCATATGCTGCTGCGCAGGTGATACTCCCTCCACTCCGTTTCACGGATTCCACGCTGAGCCCCATCCTCGGCAACTACACAATGGGCTACGTGAACAACACGCAAGAGAATCGCTGCCACCGCGCTGTGGCCAAGTTCCAGGCCCTCAACACGGGTATCGTCGACACTCTGAAGATGGGCGTCTATTCCCAGGCTGCGCCCGAGACGTGCGGCATCAGCTTCGTCCTCTCTACATTTCCTGGCACAGGAAACGGCGCTGCTGTCAACATCGGCAATCCTCTTCTCACCACATTCACGGACCTCGTCATGGCCACACCTGGCACAGACGAGTTCGTGAAGTTCAATGCGACACCTTCTTCCTGGTCTGTCGTTGCGGGAGCCAATTATACTGTCACGATTCTGCCGTTCACATGGGCCTCTTCCCCTGCTGGAGGTTCCACCGCAACAACCCACTGTGTCTTCCAAATGCCATATGGAAATTCCGGCCTCTCGTTTGCGGCGGTCGGCCAGTATGGTCCCACAGCCCAGCCGTGTGGTGCGACGCCGTGGACGACTGACCTCGCAGGTGACGGCTGGGCCCTGCAGCTCCTCCTAACAGGCCGCCCCGCATCCGTCGTCTTACCGTCCTCCTCCGCCACGCATACGCCGACCCCCACGTCGACGCAGACGCCCACACCGAGCCAGACAGGCACACCGACGCCCTCTCATACCCCGACGCCGACACCGACGATCACGGATACACCCACACAGACGCCTGCGCCTGGCTCTAGCCCTTCTGTCTCAGGGAGCAATACACGCACGCCGAGTCGCACCCCGTCTATTAGCTACAGCCCTACACCTACCTCTTGCGCAACGCCGAGTCCTACTCCCACCCAGACCCCAACTCCGACACCGAGCCTCCGCATCGGTGCCTCTCCTTCTGTGACCCCGACGGAGTCGCCTGGTCCGACTGACTCGCCGACACCAACCAAGTCACCGATGTCTCACACCGAAGCGCTAGCCGCTGGCGCTGCTGCCGCCCAGCCTCCTTCCGCAGGAACAAGTGCTGGCACCGTTATAGGCGCAGCGATTGGCGGCGCGGTCTTTATTGTGGCTGCAATTGCCCTCGCCATCCGCCTGAAGGTCGTGTCGGCGCAGCTCAATGGACCGACGGTGTCAGCGTGGAACCCTGGCCAGAAGAAGAAGAAGGTGCGTGTCCCCGACTTCGATATCGCTCTGAATCCGCAGGTGCAAATGCCGCAGCAACAGCAACAGCAGCAGGTAAACCCAGCCTTCTCTCTACGTTCTCTTCGTGTTGCTCAGCCGGTCACGACGGTACCGGTTTAAGGTCTTCCCCCCAAATAGGAAATGCCGGCCATTAATGCTACAGCATATGTGAACGACGTGGCGCCGACAATCATTGTTCCTGTAAACGCGACTGCTGTTACAATGGGCGCCATCTCGCAGTTCAAATCAAATTCATCAGCACTTTCCAGCTATACGCTTACGGCCATCGCGAATGCGGTAACAATTAACAATGCGTCGCCGACGGTCGTCTGGCAGGCAGCAATCCCCGCGGCCGCGCTCGGCCTCAATGTGATTATGTCCGTCTTTTTCAATCTTTATAACTCAAGTGCGCAATTCACAGTCGGCCAGACATTCAGTTACGGAGTTTATATTGATGGAGTGCCTCTTTCTATAGATATCTCAACAACAACCGTGCCTTACACACAGACTACGGCATCAAACTACGCACTATCTACCGGCGGCACCCTCGTCGGAACAAACGGCATTCTTGGTCTCAAGCCGATTATGATCACGGCAACAATCCCTGTTACAGCTACTAACTTTCAAATCTCTATCACGAGCTCATCTGCGGCGATGGCAACCAACACAATGCAGATTGGCGCGAGCGTTGTGTTCACTTATTACACTAAGAACTTTTAAGAACTTCTGAAGACCTTCTAGATGGCAACCGTATATTCGTTAAGTTCGTATTCACTCGCAACGATTGCTTTAACAGTCGCTTCTACGAGTGCCACACCCACCTATATCTGGACGGCCGCGGTTCCTTCTGGCGCCAAAGGTAAGGCTGGAATTCTTCAGCTCTTCTTCAACTTATATAATTCCAGTAGCTATTTTGCAAACCAGACATTCAACTACGGAATCTATGTAGACGGCGTTCCTCTTGCTATAGGCGATTCAACAACAATCCAATATACTCAGACGGCAGCGACGACATATGCGATCAGCTCAGGAGGCGTTCTTCGCGGCACGAATGGATTTCACGGATATAATCCAATTTGTATCCCCGTTTCGTTCAGCACAGGTGCATCAGTCATTCAGCTCGGCATCACGAACTCCAGTTTGGCCCTCTCCTCTGTCTCAAGCGCCAATCCAGTTGCCGCCTCGCAAACAACCTATTCCGCGACAACCTTTACAAGCAATTACACAGTGCCAGCTACAGCGTCATCGTCTGCTGTTGTAGGCGTCTATGTATATCTCTGGGGAGGTGGTGGCGGATCTGCGCAGTGGGGCGGCGCACCGATGACGTCAGGAGGGCCTGGAGGATTTGTGTCCGGATATTATGCGTGCTCTCCTGGCACAGTTTTAACCTGTTATGCAGGTGGTGGTGGCTCATTTGGAGGATATGGTCCCGCAGGTGGAGCTCTCGCGGGCGTCTTTACAAGCAACGCAGCCGGCGTTGCGCAGAGCCGCGCGATTGCGATTGCTGGTGGAGGAGGCACTGGCGCGGCGGCGGGATATCAAACGAGTGGTTTCCCAGAGGGTCTCACTGGAGGATTTGGCGGATATCCAAACGGCGGAACATGCTTACAGTTCGACGGAAACAATACACCTGGTAATCGTATTGGAGCTACGCAAACCGCAGGCGGTAGTTACCCATCATATGCTAGTGCTGGAATTGCCTTACAAGGAGCTCCCACCGCGCAAGGATGGTTAGGATCTGGAGGTGGAGGTTGGTTTGGAGGATGTGGTGACCGAATCAGTGGATATGGCGGCGGCGGATCGGGAGGAAGCGGTTACATTGGTAATGTGAATGGTGCTTCGGGTGGAATTGGCTTAACCGCCTCGGCATATTGGGAGAATGGACAAACGGTGCTCTACGCCAGCGGGACAGGTAATACACCGTCTGCTTCCTTTCCAGGAGGTGCTGGCTATACTGCCGCCTATGGGTCGGGTTCAGTTGTAGCGTCCAACGTATTCTGGAATGGAGTTGCTGGAAAGTCTGGCCAGGGTGTTGGAACGAGTGCCGCGCAAATCACTATTATCCCCGCCATTGGCACAAACGCAAACCAAGTCGGTGTCCAGGCGAATATCTTCGTGGTATAAACGACCGTGGCATAAACGACCGTGGCATAAACGACCGTGGCATAAACGACCGTGGCATAAACGACCGTGGTATAAACATCGTGGTATAATACGGCAAGCCAATATCAAATAAATGATGATGAAAACATCATCATTTACTAGATAGATGCCGATAACAAATATAGGTCTGCCGACCTCATTCGTGCCGACCAGTATTACGGGCTGCTCCCTGTGGATGGACGGAGCAGATCCTGCTGGAACTGGCACCCCTCCAGCAACTGGCGCAACAGTCACGACCTGGATTGATAAAAGTTCAAATACCTCTTCAACTCCAACCTTTAGTGGAACTGCCACATATAATAATGGAGTCGTGTTTTCTTCCTCTTCAGTTAGTGGTACTTTCATATCAGCACCTGCTAATGCCATTTATACTTCGTTTACTGTTATGAGTGCGGTAACGTCTACGAATGGAGTCTTTACCTTACGGAATCCAGGAAATAACGACGAGATTCGCGCATGTTGTATCATAGGAGGTACAAACGCATTTGAAACAGCTAATGCCCCAGGTGGCAGCTGGGCCACAATTTTATACAACTCAACAACATTTCCCTTGACGAATGCGATTGCTACGAGTTCCAACACCGCAACGAGTATTGGAATTACAATAAATGGTAATACGGCCTCTTCAAATGTATCTGGCACGGGATATACATTGTCGACATGCTCGAACTGGTCTATAGGTTGGAATACTGCAACGGTGTCCGAAATTATTTTATACAACTCCATTCTAAGCGTGGATCAACGCCAACAGGTTGAAAAGTATCTCGCGTGGAAATGGAAGGTCCCGTCAAAGCTTCCAACGACCCACATTGGTTACAAGGGTGCCCCAGTCGCCTTTTCGTTAACTCCGTTCCCAGGAATAGTCTTTAATCACACGGGTGCACTCCAAACCTATACGGTTCCATCCGGCGTAACAGCCATTAATCTTCGTATGTGGGGTGGTGCGGGTGGCGGAAGTGGCACCGTGAATGCACGTGGTGGTGCGGGCGCCTATATTAATGGAAATCTTACGGTCACGCCAGGACAGAGTCTTAAAGTAATTGTGGGTGGCGGCGGCGCCGCGGGCGCGGCTGGAGGGGCACCTGGTGGGTATGGAGGCGGCGGTAATGGTGATACCTCCTATGGCGTGGGTGGCGGAGGTCGCTCTGCAATTCAAACGTCGGGTGGAACAGAACTCGTTGATGCTGGAGGTGGAGGAGGATGTGGCGGCGACGCCTTATACGGAGGTTGTGCGAACTATTCGCCAACTCTTGCGATTGGAACCAATCCTGCTGGTGCCGGTGCACAGGGTCTAGGCACAGGCACCCAATCACTCAACGGCATGGGCGGAACCCAGACAGCTGGCGGCACTGTGAGTGCACAAGCACAATTTGGCGGTGCGGCTGTGCAAGGCTCTTACCTACAGGGTGGCGCATCAGCGAAATATGGAGGCGCTGGTGGCGGCGGATATTACGGCGGCGGCGGCGCAGGTGTTATTAATATAAGTGCAGCAGCTGGAGGTGGTGGCTCATCCTATACAACAAACGCACTGTTCACTCTTATTTCTGGAGAAAATGCACCAGGTGCTCCGACTGTTTTGAGTGGTGCTCCAGGAACATCGGATCCCTATTATAAGGCGGGTATATCAGTTGGAGGTTACAATGCAATTGGTGGACATGGACTTGTTGTTATCACGCCAGTATATCCAAAAGTATCATTAACTGCTCTGAATATCGTAAACCTCGGCTCATATACCAAGGGTTCAACTGTGATTCGCTCAACCACAGGTCAGTATTACACAATCACTGTCCCAGGAGGTGCCAAGTATATGCTGATTACGATGTGGGGCGCGGCTGGCGCAGGGCGCGGCGGAGAGAGCGGTGGACAGGGAAATGGCGCATATATATCAGGAGTCTTGAAGATTACCGCTGGAGCACAGTATCGCGCAATTGTAGGAAAGGGCGGGTCATTTAACCATGATGCGGCCGACTATCCATATTATGGCGGTGGCGGTGTAGGTGATTGGAGTTTATATGGACCAGGTGGAGATGGCGGCGGCCGATCTGCGATACAAATGCTAAGCAATTCTACATGGGTTGATGTTGCAACGGCAGGAGGCGGAGGAGGGTCGGCAGGCGATGGAAATACAGGTGAATATGGAAGAGCAGGTGCTGCCAGTGCGTTTGGCGCTGGATGGCAGGGTGGCCCCCACTATGCTGGAGGCAGTAATGCAGTTAAAACCACGAGTAGAAATGGTACAGGTGGAAGTGGCGGCGGCGGCGGCACTTCGTCAGGTGGTGAAGCGGGTCTTTATGGAGCATCTACATATGCGACAGCAGGCAGTTTATCACAGGGTGGAAATGCAGGATATGCGGGTGGCGCGGGCGGCGGTGGATATTATGGCGGCGGTGGCGGCGTGGGAGATGGAAATGTTGCAGGCGCTGGAGGCGGTGGCAGTTCATATACCGCCTTATTGGCAAATCTGGTTGGATACGATGGAACCGATTCTAACATTTCAACGCCTACTTTATATGTTTCGGGCCACGGTGTAACAACAGGGGGTGGTGGAGACTCTCTAGATGGAATTGTCTATTACACATTTTATTCATAGTCAACAACACTCTATTCTGGTTAAATCATAACCATTATACAAAGTCTATTCAACAACATCAAAATACAGAATCACGCCAACATCCTGCGCCGACGTTGATGAGAGGCCGAATCCCGTCCCAGGCGTCATCTCTGAGATGACAATCGTGCCCTTGAGAGGGCCGGACGCACCCTTCAGCGACACGCGGCACGTAGCCGTAACCTTATCCGATGTGATCTCAACACGGGACGTGCCCTGTAGCGGAATGCTACCAGACAGAAGAACAGTGGACATTTCTAGTATATGTAATTTTAAGAAAAAATATTCTTTAAGCAATTACTGGAGATAAAATCCCCATTTTATCTCCAGCAATCTAATAAGAGAGACGCCGCATGTCGTCGCAGACCTTCAGTACATTCTCTGAAGTCGGAATGATAGACGCCCGTTCACAGAACGGCACTATCACTCTGCCCTTATCAACAGACATTCCATATCGCATTCTCACACTCAAAGACATATACGGCGCCGCCGCCGTATCGTCAATCACACTCACAACACAAGGAGCCGACACATTTGAAGATGGAACCACGAGCCGCCTTCTGAATGGCGCCTTCGAGACCACAACCCTCTATGCTGGCCAGGCGGGATTCTGGTATGTGACAGGCGGCAGCCGCCTCGCAACAGCTGCAATCGGAACCCTTTCCACAGGCGTCATCGCAAACCCTCTCCGTCTTGGAACGCTATCTACGCAGACGGCCATCCAGTTCCCTGGTCTTCGCTCCAACTACACTGGAACCGTGGTGGCAGGCCAGGGAACCGGTGTCGGGACCCAGGAACTCCTCTTGTATCAGGCGTCATCCGTGTCGGACCAAATCCGTCTCCAGACGACAGGAAATATCGTTTTTGAGGCTGGTGCGGCGGCGCGATCATGGCCCAGCACGGCGGCGCTCGTGACTCCCACCCTTTACATCGCCGGGAGCACGTCAAACGTCGGTATTGGCACAAATAACCCTGCCACGACTCTGGACGTCGTCGGCAGCGGCCGTTTCCAGACGCTTTCCTCGGTCTCTTTGAACGTGTCCTCCATTAACGGCATCATTCCTGGCGCCGCATTCATAGGGTCAACGAACTACATCTCTGCGACCACTGTCCAGGCCCAGACGGTTTCCACACAGTCTATGAACGTGAGCTCTATCAATGGAATTATCCCTGGCGCGGCGTTTAATGGGTCCACGCTCAGCCTCAGCACCGGCTCAATCTTTACAAGCAGTCTCGCGGCCGCCCAAATCACAACGTCAAACCTCATAATAAACAATGGAACCGAAACAATTAATTTCAACGGTGCAACGGGTATATCAGCATATGGCTCAGGTGTAGACACACTCTCTCTGAAATCCCCTCTCACCGCATATGGCGGCGGCATCGCATCCCTTTTCTTCGGAAATGGAACAGCCGCATATCCTCTTGCTCGGATTGCGGCGGTGGATTCTGCGTCAGTTGCGCCAGGGGCCAGTGCGCTCCTCTTCCAGACGGCCACTGCCGTTGGAAATACTGGACTCTCTGGAATCAATACATTTACTTCCACGAGCAATGACCAAAGTTACACCGTTCCCACAGGTGTCACGTCAGTCACTGTATCTATGTGGGGTGGTGGCGGTGGCAGTGGAACTGCAAATGGTGGCGCGGGTGCTTATATCACTGGTACATTAACAGTGAGTGCTGGACAAACTCTAAAAGTTGTTGTTGGCAGTGGCGGCATTGGTAATACAACGTCTGCTAAAAGCACGACCTATGGTGGAGGCGGCGGCACAACCTCGGCTGGTCAGAATAACGGTGCTGGAGGCGGTAGAAGTGCTATTATACTTACAAGCGCGGTTACAATTACAAATGCTTCTGGTTCGGGCAGTGTTGTCACATATACAACATCTGGGTCGCACGGACTCGTAGCCTATCAACCTATTATAATCTCCAATATTCAAACTACAACAGGATATAACGGCTCATTCGCAGTGTTGGGCACTCCCACTCTGACATCTTTTACTGTAACAAGCGCGGTCTCAGGAACCTTTTCTGGCCCTGGAAAGCTAGAGTTAGAAATAGTTGACGTTGGAGGCGGAGGCGGCGGCTCAATCGGATATGGTCAAGGCGGTGCGGCCACATATTCAGGCTCTGCGAGTAACGGTCAAACGGCACCAGCAGGCACAACATTCGGTTATGGAGGCTCTCAAACTGCAGGAGGAGCTGGAGGATATACAGGTGGTAATTTTGGAGGTACAGGAACAGTCTTATTGGGCGGAGCGGGTAATGGATATGCTGGCGGAGGCGGCGGCGGTTATTTCGGCGGCGGCGGCGCCACGAATGACCCCCCTGGTGGCGGCGGCGGCGGTTCTTCGTATACGACAAACTCATTGTTCACGTTTGTTGCGGGCGCCAATAGTGCAAATGGCACATCCGCACCTGGCACAGGCGCAACTGGATATATAGCGGGTGTAGCGGCTGGAGGTAATGGATCTTCTGGCGGCCCAGGTCTCGTCATTATTTCGTCATCGCCCGCTTACGTTATGTCAGAGGCGATGCGGATTAATAGTAACGCAAACGTCGGCATTGGCACTCAAGCGCCGCAAGCCCTCCTCCACGTCTCAGGTATGACGTATTCTATCGCGCTATCAACCCAAGCCCTCACCGTCTCCACCATAAACGGTCAAACATTCGGCGCACCCATCCAGAGCACCGTCGTCGGTCTTGGGACAGCGGGCTATATAAGCTCAACTCAGCTAACCTCTACTGTCAGAGGTCTCGCATTCACAGGCTCCACTCTCGGTCTGAGTGCCGGCACCATCGGTGTTTCCACAATTAATATCGTTTCTCTCAGCTCCGCCCAAGGCTACATCTCGTCTTTCCGCACGGACAGCTTGACGGTTGGTGGACCCACGGGCTATGTGGCAATCCAGGATTTGACCACAGGCACGATCAGCGCAGGCCAGCTCGTTGCTGGTGCAGGATTCATCTCATCGCTCCAAATCAATACCCTCTCCTTCGGCCCTAGCGGATACGTGATTGTCGGCGACGTCATCGCAAACTCCCTCTCCACGAAGAGGCTCAATACGCAGGCCCTCTACACCAATAATCTGTATGTTGGCAATACCTCCACACAGTCGGCGATTCTGTTCCCTGGTGTCGACGGCGCCTTCAAAGGAACCGCAGTCGCAGAGCAGGTCACAGGTGTGGGAACGGAGGAACTTCTCTTATACAAGGTCTCCACGACCTCAGACCAGATTCGCCTTCAGACCACGGGGAACATTGTGTTTGAGGCTGGCGCATCCGCCCGCTCGTGGCCGTCCACGACGCAGCTGGCGACGCCCACCCTCTATATCCAGGGTTCAACGTCAAACGTGGGAGTGGGCACAGCTGCGCCTGCCACTACTCTGGACGTGGCGGGAACCGGTCGTTTCCAAATCCTGAGTTCGTATACACTCAATGTCTCCTCTATTAATGGTATCCTCCCTGGTGCGGCGTTCAATGGGTCCACCATGGGCCTCAGTTCTGCGTATATACTTGTGAGCAGCGTAGCCGCAAGCCAAATCACAACAAGCAACCTGACTATCAACAACGGCACC
>Ga0214919_10008105_pt1 | contig 13974 bp, 13 predicted proteins | sample LL1503_MetaG_FD_177994 | JGI IMG/M metagenome (GOLD analysis project Ga0214919, IMG submission 177994) | Freshwater microbial communities from Lake Lanier, Atlanta, Georgia, United States - LL-1503 | ecosystem: Environmental > Aquatic > Freshwater > Lake | place: USA: Georgia | collected...
AAACATAACTCCCTACAAATCAACGCCTTCATTTTCTCAAAAAATCTTCATAACCCTGAGGTCACGAGTTCAAATCTCGTTCTCGCTACATGAAAATCAAGGACTTACGTTAAATCGTGGGTCCTTTATTTGGTTTTTGATTACAAATTAATTTAGCGAACCCATTGCCCATAAATTCTTGTATAGACTTAAATAGAATTTAGCTATTAATGCTATTTGTTTTTGTTCTGTTTCTATGAACTTTAACTCCCGATTGTTGATTATAAATAAGCTACTTTCTCCTATTTGAAACTTGATATTTTCTGTATCAAACAACAATTTATTAGCACTTAATATACCCTCGTTTGTTTTTACTTGTTGTTTTAATGCATAAAATTCTGCGAAACTACTTCTTACTTTATTTTCAATTTCAAGGGTAATATATTTTATGTTCCAATCCAGCTCATCTATTTTATTTTTTGTTTTAGCTAGTTCACCTCTTGCCTGCCTTTGAAATAGCGGCATGGTTAATGTGACTCCATATTTTGTATTATTTGAAGTAATAAAATTGCTAGAAATTCTACTTAAATTATTTTCTAGTGCATTATAATTTAATTTCAGAGAGGGGAACAGCTCAATGGTCTTTAATCTTTTTTCAATATCTAAAATAGCTGACTTATTATTCGTCATTTTAATTTTGGGATGTGTTTGAATAGCTTGCTCTACTAACTCCTCTAATCGGCCTAGTTCAATATTGCTTATTTTATTTAACTCAAAATTACTTAATGGCAGTATCTCTTCTTCTAATTCATAAGGCATGCCATTGGCTGTCCAGAAATAATTACTTAATTCTAACCTTGCCTTTTGTAAGTCAAGATCAGCTTGGTTTTGCATGATTTCAAAAGTTTGTAATTGTGTAAGTGCTTCAGTAGTATCAATTGCTGCTCTATCTCCAGAAAAATAGGATTTTTTTACCACTTCATACCTTTCTTTATTGTTCTGAACGGACCTGATTAATATAGTATTAATATAATATGAATTAACCCAATTCCAATAAGCGCTAGTAGCTTCTAATAACAGATCATTCACCACCAATGATTGTTCATTTTTTGTTAATTCAACAAAGTTTTTGGCTTGTTTGACTATCGAATTTCTTTTGTCAACCATAATTCCTCTAAACGGCTCTAGGCTAACACCTACAAAAGCAGAATTATTTTTAGTTAAAGAAGGATCGATCCTTTCACCTATATTATTTTCGGTACCTGCCTTAATATCAATTCCATACCACAAAGGAATTTTTAATTCTGTATTATTGAATCTATAATAAAGTTTATTATCATATGTTTTTTCTTCAGTATTCATTTGAAAACTAGGGTCAAAGACACTTTTAGTAGCCAACAAATCATTTTTGGACATTTCGTTTTGTAAAAAAGATTGTTTAATAATAGGATGATACTTTCTTACAATGTCTAATGTGTTATTAATATTTAGGGTTTTATTTTGTCCAAAACTAATGCCTATAAAACATATGTGTTGAAGTAGGAATATAGATAGCTTTAATTGTATATTATTTAGCATTTTTAATGTTAGCTTTAGTTTTATAATAATCAGGAGGGAATCCGTTGATTTGACGCCATAGTTCATACCAAATAGGTACTGTTTTTAAAAGGGCAAAACCTCTTACGCCAGTTCCCATCTTTAATTCTTTTGGCCATGGTTTTTCCTGGTTATCAGGAATTACTAAAATTCTAAATTTGCCATTTTCGTTTCTATTGTTTTCTACCATGGATACCTTTCCTGCAAAAGTCCCATAACTATTATCTGGCCATCCAGAAAATACTATTGCTGGGAATCCATCAAATATCATTCTGATTTTTTGTCCCGAATTAATTAGTATTAGATCCATTGGCTCAATAAACAATTCTATCGCATGATCTATTTTGGTAGGCACCATTTCTACAATCATTTCACCTTCTTTTACTATTTCGTTGATGCCTGATTTTTTTGCTTTTATTATTTGTCCATCTTGTGGAGCAATCAACCATTTTTGATTTCCCCTGCTAATATAATTGGCTAGTACATTTTTATTTTTAGCTACTTCGCCAGTTGTTCCTGCAAACTCACCTCTAGAGGTAGCAATCTCACTTCGTGATTTAAATATTTTGTCATCGGCCTCCTGTCTAATAGCGTTTATGTCTATTTTTGCAATATTAATTTCCAGTTTAGTATTTAGTAGTTTTTGTTGTTTCTCCGTAAGAATTGCTAACGCTTTATTATATTGAGCTGTTCTTCTTTCTAATTCTACCAAAGAAATAACGCCTTGGTTATTCATTTGTTTACCTCTGCTTAATTGTTCTGTACTAATCTTGTAATCTACTTCTGCGGATACTACTTCTGAACTATCACTGATTAATTTTCTCTTATATTGCTCTATCTTATTTTCATATGAATTGATCTTAAGTTCTCTATTTTTTTCAATAGCATTTATCTGACTTTCAATAGCATTTATTTTTTCACCATAAAAAAGCAATTTCTGTTCTTTAGAAACTAATTGATCTTTTGTTCTTTCTACTAAATTTGAATCTAAATAATCATCTTTAGTGTCAGCCAATTGAACAATAGTGTCCCCCTTTTTAATAATATCACCCTCTTTAATATACCATTTAATAATTTTTCCGGGAATGACTGTATTAATTTGTTGTGGTCTTTGATCTTGGTATAGTGTTGTAACATGCCCACTACTAGAAATGTTTTGCGTCCATGGTAAAAATAATACAATCAAAAAGAATAGAAATAATCCTAATAGCCAAAAGCCAATTTTATTATTCTTATCATGTCTATAAATTGATGTAATCGATTTCGGAGTGAAATTAGATTCTAAGTTTATATTTTCTAATGTTTTTTTCATAGCTACTTATGCTTAACTAATTACTAATGGTAAAATTGCATCTGGGTGACCAATATATTTAATCCTTCCTTTTTCTAACCAAATAATCAAATCGGATTGTTTAGCAAATGGGATATATCCGCTTACAACCACACAAGTCGTTTTTTGTAGTTCGATAAGGTATTTAGATATTTTCATACTAGATTCTGCGCCTGCTAATTCAAAAGGCTCATCTAGCAATAGTAATTCTGGATGATTTGTAATAGCTCGTAGTAATAATATTTTCTTAGCAATAATGGTGCTTAATCCTTTACCCGTTGGTTGCAATATTGTAAATAGCCCTTCAGGTAATTGACTAATGAATTCTTTAACTTCTAATATTTCTGCATATCTCATTATTTCATTCGGAGTAATGTTTTCATTCCCCATACTAATATTATCAAAAATGGTGCCTTCGAAAATATCTTGTTCATTATAAAAAATACCAATATTTCTTCTATATTCTTTCTGATTTATATTATTGATTGGTATATTATTTATATTAATGAGACCTTCAAAATCTTTGATAGTGCCGCCAATCAGTTCTAAAAGAACAGATTTTCCAGATCCGCCATCTCCCATTACACATATCTTAGTCCCAGGTTGAATATAAAAATTTAAGTTTTCTAATAATTGGCGAGTGTTTTGAAATTTGAAATGCAAATTTTTAACTTCTATTGCAATCCCGTTACCATTTGAAACAAAAGGCATCCTTCCTTCATTTTCTGTTTTCTTCTCGCTAATCACATTAAGTTTTTCTACACCTGTCAAAATAGAATAAGCGACTTCTAAATTGAGGATTAGTTTTTCTACTGCAGATAAGATTAATAATATTACAATTTCGGCAGCTATAAACTGCCCAATATTTAATTGCTGTTGAATTAACAAAACTGCACCAATAATTAGCATTAATGCAGATATTAATAACTTAAATCCGATAAGGCTCCAATATTGAAATTTTAAAATTTCAAAATGTTTTGTTTTGGATATTAAGTAATCATTAACAAGTTCATCTGTCTTTTTTAAATGAAAATTGTTCTGACTTGATATTTTAAATGTTTTATAAGACCTAGCTATTTCTTCCAACCAACTTGCCACTTCATATTTATGCTCACTTTCATTATAAGATGCAACCAAGCCTTTATTTGTAGTGTATTTAAATATAAAGAAAAGTAATAAGATTAATAGAAGTCCTAGTACAATGAATGTATTATTGTAAAAAGACAATAATACTAGACCAAATAATATTTGTATAACTGCTAATGGGATATCTAATAGAATTTTTGATAATCCTTTTTGTAAATTGATTACCTCAAAAAACCTATTCATTAATTCTGGCAAGTGATTTTTATTCAACTCGCTGCTTTCTATTTTGGGTATTTTATGTGCAAAGTCTAAAGAAAATCTTGTAAAAATAGATTGTTCAATTTTTTCTACAATTTTCATTTGATTGACTTGTACGATGCCAGTTACTAATATGCCTATCAATACAATAAAAATTAGTAAAATGATGGATACTGGTAATTCTCTATTTCCAGCTGCTGCTTGAGAGAAATTAATGATGGTTTGAATACCCAGGGGTAGAGTAAGTTGTATAACCCCGCTAAGTATTGCATAAAAGTATATTGCAGTCACCTCTTTTTTTTCTAATCTGATTATTTCAAAGAATTTATTCAGAGACTCTCTTATGGATATTTCATTGTAATTTTTTGCCATGGAATTTTTTATCAATATTTAATTATCAATACTTGAAAACACTAAATTATTTAAGAATTCTATTATTTGATTTTCTTCTTTTTTTTGATTGAAATCAGTTAAGCCTGGTAAATTATGCATAAAGAAATTTTGTAAATGAGCTACTTCAATAATCGTTGAAGCAAGAGAGTGAGGGTATTTATATTCAATATTACACTCTAATATTATATCACTCACTGTTTTACATAAATCTTTATATGGTTTAAAATATTGTTGCTTCTTATTTTCTTCAACATGTTTAGTTAAATATGATTTAGAACCTTCGGATATTACTATTTGATTTAATAATGATTCATCTACATAACTTGTCATAATATCATCTTGTACTGTATTTGCGAGTAATTTGATGACTTGTTTTAATTTTGTTTCTGAATCATGCACATTCTTTGTTTGATAAATTATCTGAAATTCTAACCATCCCCAGTACCAAGAGATAATATACACGAGAAGTTTATGTTTGTTTTCGAAATATCTATAGATACTAGCTTCAGTTGTTCCGGTGGTTTCGGCTAGCTTTTTAAATGTAAACGATTCAAAACCATTTTTTTGGATTAGTTGTATACCGTGTTTGATGATATTCTTGCCCAACTCAGTCTGCTCAGGATCCCTTATATAAAGCGTGTCGTTCATCTTAATTTGCACTTCTAGTTTCATGATCTAATTATCTTATGTTTTCAAAAATTATATACTAGTCATTGTATAAAATAGTAATACTATTATCGATATAATTTTTACTATAATTTCATTGTACAAATTTCAGATGTTTTTTTACATAAATAATATTTAAATTATTTATATTTAACATAAATAAAATTTATGAACTATGCTAATAACCTACATCTTAATACGAAATAACAGTTTAATGGTTTATTTAACTTAAGGTCTGAAAAATTTAATATTCACCATTATAAAAAATAGTGATACTGTCTTCCATTTAATATTAACTATTCTTAATTAAGTATATTGCACAATTAAAAAATAGATTGGCATTCCAATTGTTATATTAATTGGGAAGGTTATAGCAAGGGCCATAGGCAAGAAAAGCCCAGGATTTGCCTTAGGAACTGAAATTTTCATAGCTGCTGGCACTGCAATATAGGAGGCACTTGCAGCTAATACTGCAAATATGAAACGATCAGTTATGTCTAGAGTTACAAAGGAACTTAACATTGCAATCATACAACCGTTAAAAAGGGGGATTATTATTGCAAAAATAATGGGGAACCAACCAAATGAAAAAAATGCCTTTAACTTTCTACCACTTGCAATGCCTATGTCTAAAAGAAAAATGGCAAGAAAACCTTTAAAGAGGTCATTTGTAAATGGTTTAATGCCTTCTGCTTGCTTAGCATTAGCTAAATAGCCAATAACTAAACTACCTAGAATCAGTAAAACACTGCCATTTGTAAATGAATGAGTTAACGCGCTTCTTTTATTTATTTTATGGGATTCGTCTTTGTTATATATCGAGATTAAAATCAATCCAATGATTATTGCAGGCGATTCCATCAAAGCCATAATTGCTACCATGTGCCCATGAAGTGATAGCTGTTGAGATTCAAGGTAAGAAACTGCTGTTACAAATGTAACTGCACTTACCGATCCATAAGCGGCGGCTATGGCTCCTGCATCAAACACGTTAAATTTTCTTTTAAGTATAAAGAAAGAATAGAGTGGTATAATAGATGAAATAGAAGCACCAAATAACATTGACCATCCTATTTCTGTTGTAAATGCCTCGTGAGATAGTTCTTGGCCACCTTTAAACCCTATTGCAAATAAAAGGTACAATGAAATAAATTTTGATGAATTTTCTGGTATTTCTAAATCACTTTTTAAATAAACGGCAAAAATACCAAGTACAAAAAAAAGTAATGCTGGATTTGTTAGGTTGTCAATAAGTAAATTATAATTCATGTATGATTTTTATTTTTTTTATTTGTCATAATAACATTTATGTTAAAGGGGGAAGGATAAAAAATTTAACTTAATTAATTATATTATCTAATTTTTGAAAATTGTAATCTTTTACCAAGTGTATTTTGAATAATAACACCATTATCATAAACAATATTTCCATTTACAAATGTTTTTACAATTTTACTTCTGAAGTCTTGATTTTCAAATGGAGACCACTGGCACTTATAAAGTGTGTTTTCGGGAGTTACCTTCCAAGTATCATCTAAATCCAATAGTACTAAATCAGCATAATATCCTTCCCGAACATAGCCTCGATCCTTAATTCTGTATACTTCAGCAACATGATGACTCATTTTTTCCACTAATTTTTCAATACTAAATACCCCTTTATGAACTAATTCAAGCATTGCTGGTAGGGCATGTTGTACTAAAGGTCCTCCAGATAAGGACTTAAAATATGTTTTCATTTTTTCTTCAATAGTATGGGGTGCATGGTCTGTTGCTATAATATCAATTCTATTATCCAAAAGAGCCTCTAACAATCCATCCTTATCTGCTTTTGTTTTAATAGCTGGATTCCATTTTATCTTAGCCCCTAATCTCTCATAATCCTTATCTGAAAACCAAAGATGATGTACGCAGGCTTCTGCGGTAATTCTTTTTTCTCGAATAGGGCATTGATTATCGAATAAGTTGGCTTCTGCAAGTGTGGAAATATGAAAAAAATGCAATCTATTGTTATACTTTTTAGCAATTTCTAAAACACGTTTTGTGGCGCTAAGACAAGCTTCTTCACTTCTAATTTTTGGATGTAATTCCAATGGAATATCCTCTCCATACATTTTTTGATAATGATTTATATTATTCCTTATGATAGTATCATCTTCGCTATGTAATGCAACTAAATTTTCTGTACGATTAAAAAGATTTTCTAAAAATGCTGGATAATTGGCTAGTATGCCTTCATCATTGTTAAAATATAATCCATCATCCGTTATGCCACAAACATTTTCATTATTAATTTTCAATGATTCCTCTATATTAGATTGATTAATTCCCATAAAAAAGGAATAGTTGGCGATTGATGTTTTTGATGCAATAAGATATTTTTCTTCTAGCAACTCCATTGTTAAAGTGTTTGGAATTGTATTTGGCATTTCCATAAAAGAAGTTATTCCCCCGGCTACTGCTGCCCTTGATTCAGAATATATATTTCCTTTATGCGTTAAACCTGGTTCCCGGAAATGAACTTGGTCATCAATTATGCCAGGCAATAAAAACAAACCTTTTGCATTAATTTCCTTAATAGAATCCATGCCAGTTGTGGTAATTGACGTATCAATTTTTTCAATTCGTTCATTTGAAATAAAAACATCTGCATGCTTACTAGTTCCTTCATTTATAATACAGGCATTTCTTATAATTGTTTTCATCTATTCTTTTTTGTTGCTCGTTCTAATTTATCATTAATGGTTTTACCCAGACCTTCATCTGGTAATCTTTCTGCTATAATTAGATCTAGATTATTTTGATCTAAACGGTGCATTGCAGCGTATAAATTTTTAGCAGCTTCTAAATAATCTCCAGATTTTGATAAAATTTCTTGATGAATAATTACAGAGGTATTAGCAGTATTATTATTATGGATTGAATTTTTAAAAAGCAGTAATCCAACTTTTTTTCCTTTATAATTATTCATTAGAGCAGAAACATCATTAGTTAAATAAGTGTCAGTCTTTGGTGCGTAGTGACGCGAAAGCATTCCTGGTGAGTTGGGTGAAGTATTATTATTTGTGATAATGCTTAATTTTCCTGTTATTTTCTCAATTTCTTCTATGGAAATGGATCCGTATCTGTATAATATGGGATTATTATTTTCAAATCCAATAATGGTAGATTCTACACCTTTTTCGCATTCGCCTCCGTCTAAAATAAGATCGATTTCCTGTCCAAAATAATTGAAAACGTGTTCTGCACTTGTTGGACTTATTAATCCAAATGGGTTAGCACTTGGGGCTACTAATGGAAAGTCAAGCTGATTCAATAATATTAATGCAAATGGATGATTGGGTACTCTTACCGCAACTGTATTTTTCCCTGCAGTTATTAAATCTGAAATATGATCTTGTTTTTTCAGTAACAATGTTAAAGGTCCTGGCCAAAATTTATTAGCAAGAATTAGTGCATTTTCAGGAATTTCCTTAGCAACATCGTAAATACTAGATACTGACTTAAGATGAACAATTAAAGGGTTGTGTAATGGCCTTTTTTTTAATGCAAATATTTTTTTGATTGCCTCATCACTGTATGCATTCCCTGCTAAACCATATACAGTTTCAGTAGGAATGGCAATTAGTCCATTATGCTGCAGTATCTCTTTCGCTTTAACAATGTCTTTAATTAACATCTTTCTAATTAAGGGTTACAATAATCACAATAAGTAGGGTCTTCTGTCTGTTTACCTTTTGGGTATTTATCTTCTTTTGTATAACTACATTTTTGGCATGAATAGATGTAACTTATTGTGCTTCGTGTTGGAAAATTGCATAATTCACAAGGCAATCCTTCTTTGGCATCTGTAATTCCAAATCCTGGCATATTACAAACAGGACAAAGAGAGTTTATTTTTTTAATTAGCTTTTTAGCTGCACTTTCAATTATTTTCATCCTAGTAGGGTTACACATCGCACGCATATCCGTTTCTATGTAAGTTGTTCCGAATTTATCAATTAAACTATTGAAAACATTGATTAACTCCTCTACATTTGTTATCCCTTTGACAATGTTTGTATATTCGTCTCTTGATTTTCTAAGAATTAAGCCATGTGATGGAAAATTTGCGTTGGCAGCAAATTCCAATAGTTTTTCTTCAGTTTTTATTTCTGACCCATTAAAATTTGTCTCAGTACTTAGTTCTCGAACAATAATTTCTAACCCATTTATTTTATCAACAAAGATTAAAATTTCATCATCTGCAGGAATAAAAAATATCGTAGGATGTGGACCAAAAGAACCTTCGCTGGCAATAGCTAAATCACAATTAGTTAATTCCATTGCCATATTGCATTTATTTCTGGCTGTAGTTAAAGGATCGTCTTTTCTTTCAACTTCTCCTGTGAAAGTTCCAAGTTTATCTGTATCCAACTCTAAATCAACAAAACATTTTACACCTAATTCTTTTTCTAAAATTGGAGCAATTGCTTTTTCTTTACCGTGTTTAGTCGCTATTATTAAATTCCTTCCTTTAAACATAATCTGAATTTTCAAGGAGTGAAATATTTATATCTGAACTAACTGCTAGCTTTAAGTTTTTTGCTTTTGCTTCAGATAGAATATCCTCTAATTTTATCATTTCATTTCTTAAAGCTGGAATTCTTTTTTGCGCAATAGCATCATCTTTTCCAAATCTTTCTTGCGAACTCCAATTTTTTATACAATGGAAATTGATTTTGGAAGAAATAATATCCATTAAAATTTCTTTTGCTTCATCATAAGTGAAGTTGCCATCAATAATTGTAAGTGTTTCATTTCTTTTCATCATTATTTATATTTTGGGTTGACATTAATTTAGATAGTAAAGCCCCTGCAATTATTCCTAAGGAAGCGAATAGTTGACTATTAAGAACATCTTTTGTTAGAAAAGCCATCATTCCAAAAACAATCATAATTACCAGACAAATAGTTGTTTTTATTTCATTTACTTTCATTCTAATTATATTAGAATTACTACTTCTAATAATTTTTAATTTATTCTCCATAACTGTAATATTTATTCTATTTACATCAATTTCAATTTTTACTGCCCTTGTCCTAGAGAAAAGGCTGCTTTACCTTCAAACTCATATAAGTTTTCGGTTTTAATGACATCTAATGCATTTTCATTTGCCTTTTTTAAGAGATGAATAATTGTATGTTTGGTTAATTTATTTCCTTCCTTAGATTTAAACCTACATCTCCAATGATCGGTACAAAATGTTTCGTTAAATCCTTCAGGCCATACTTTTATACCTCTATTGGTAATCATCGATAAAGTTGCATCCTCTGAACTTAGTTGATTCACAATTGTGGCCAATGTATCCGGGTTTTCACCAGTCCAATGCAAGAATAAGTCAACACCTACTAAATCTTTTTTAAATGGGTTTCTTCTTATATATTTAGGAAGATTTAGCCTGCTATTATTTTTATAAGATATTTTTTCAAAATGTGTAGGAGTTGCATTTAAGTTTTTAATTATGGCATCAGCAAATTCATTGGTTCCTACTGCTTTTTTACTTACCCCTTCTTTATATATATCATATGTATGTGTCCCATCTTCAATGGTTTTTAACCATGCATTATGAACATTTTCTGCAACTTTAGTTTGCCCTAAATGATTGAGCATCATAATTGCTCCATGTAATAATCCTGATGGGTTTGCAACATTTTGTCCAGCTCTTTTAGGCGCAGATCCATGTATGGCTTCAAACATTGCACATTCTTCCCCAATATTCGCGGAACCCGCTAATCCTACCGATCCTGTAATTTGTGCTGCTACATCCGATAAAATATCACCATATAAATTAGGCATTACAATTACATCAAAATCTTCAGGTGTGTCTGCTAGTTTCGCAGCTCCGATGTCTATAATCCAATGTTCATTTATAATGTTCGGATATTCAATCGCAATTTCATCAAATACCTTATGAAACAATCCGTCTGTTTGTTTCATAATATTATCTTTTGTAAAGCAGGTTACCTTCTTGCGTCCATATTGTTTAGCGTACTCAAATGCATATCTAACAATTTTTTCGCAACCTGGTCTGCTAATTAATTTTAGACATTGAACCACCTCATCTGTTTGTTTATGTTCTATACCAGCATATAAATCCTCTTCATTCTCTCTAACAATGACCACATCCATTTTAGGATGCTTTGTTTTCACATAAGGATGTAGGCTAGAGCAGGGTCTGATATTTGCATATAAGCCTAAAAATTTACGAGTAGTTACATTTAAGCTTTTATAGCCTCCTCCTTGAGGTGTTGTAATGGGCGCTTTTAAGAATACTTTGTTGTTTCTGATGGTGTCCCAAGATGATGATGCAATCCCTGAGGTGTTACCAGCTAGATACACTTTTTCACCTACTTCAATTTCGTCAATTTCAATTTCTGCCCCTGCAGCTAAAATCACTTTTAAAGTAGCATCCATTATTTCTGGGCCAATTCCATCTCCTTTTGCAACTGTAATTCTTTGTTTCATTTTAAAAATTTTTTTACAGAACAAATTTGTGTGCTTTTTTAATATAAATAATATTTAACTTTATTATATTTGATATAAATATATTTTATGAACTATACTATTAGCCAATTAAAGATTTTTTTAAAAGTGGTAGAATTTGGAAGTATAACAAAGGCGGCAGATGAATTGCACCTGACCCAACCAGCCGTCTCTATACAATTAAAAAACTTTCAAAAAGATTTTAAATTTCCCTTAACCGAGATCATTAATAAAAGACTGTTCGTAACCGATTTTGGTAGAGAAATTGCTACCGCCTGTGAGAATATATTAAACGAGCTTGAAATTATCAATTACAAAAGTTTAGGCTACAACAATAATTATACGGGGAAATTAAAAATTTCAATTGTTTCAACGGGAAAGTATATTATGCCCTATTATTTATCTAGCTTTTTAAATGAACATCCAGATGTAGACTTGTTAATGGATGTAACTAATAAATCAAAAGTTATATCTAGTTTAGAAAAAAATGAAATTGATTTTGCACTTGTTTCAATCATGCCTGATAATTTAAATGTCACTGAACTTGAATTAATTGATAATCATTTATGCCTTGTTGGGAATAAAGAAATTGCAGAAGCAATTATAAAGAATAAGAAATCTCTAGACAGTAAACCTTTTATATACAGAGAGCAAGGTTCGGGCACAAGACAAATGATGGAAAAATTTATCAATAAAAATAAATTTCATACAAAAAAGAAAATCGAGCTTACTTCTAACGAGGCAGTAAAACAAGCTGTGCTAGCAGGTATTGGAATTTCAATTATGCCAATCATTGGCATTAAGTCAGAAATAGCATCTGGGGAGTTAAAAATTATTGAAACCAAGGGCTTGCCTATCACTACTAAATGGAGATTGGTTTGGTTAAAAGAAAAGAAATTGAGCCCAATTGCCCAACATTTTATTGAGTATCTAAAAAAAGAGAAGGGTAATATCAATAAGGTATCATTTTCAATTCCACAGTTTTGATTTTAAATATCCTCTGCGTGAGGAAAACACCCCCTGAATTCGACTGAAATCGGTTGTTTTCCGTTTTGTGAAAACATAACGCATTACAAATCAACACCTTCATTTTCTCAAAAAATCTTCATAACCCTGAGGTCCCGGGTTCAAATCCCGGTCTCGCTACATGAAAATCAAGGACTTACGTTAAATCGTGGGTCCTTTGTTGTTTTATTGCAGTTTAGATTTTGTTAGAACTGTTTTTAATTTAATTATTATTCCTATGAGGATTATTAGATAAGTAATACTTGATAATATCAATTTAAAAGAGTTGATTCCAGATCCTATCGAAACTAATGTTTCTGATATTAGACCTGAATTTAAATAGATTTTTAGCATAACTAATTCAAAGTAATTCTCTGCCCAATCGGCAATCATACATAAAATAGGAATAATCAGTAATAGACGCCTGTTATTAAAAAAGTACATAATCCAAGATGCGTACATCAAAGTATACACAAATGCAAAAATTGCGTCCCAAATTTGAAGGAATTTCCTATAACAAAGAAGTTGCTCCTGAGTCCTTGATTCAAAGAATTTTTGAACCATTTCTAAAGAGTAAGAAAAAGAAAGACCTAATGAACTTGCTCCAGCATCAATTTTAAAGCAGCTACCAAAAGGAGCTAAAATGTATGTTATGTATAAGAAAAAAAATATAGTAAAACCTATAGCTAAATATAGAGTTCGGTTTTTCTTGAAATAGGTAATCATTTGAATCAATTTTATTTATTAATTGTTTCTAAGGTTTGCAGCTAAAAGAATTATAAATAGAGCCGTTTTGTTAGAATTGCAATAGAGTTGGTGATTTACTTTTAGAAGGTAAGTCATATATTTTAATATTTAGTGTACTCAGCCTCAATATTCAATTATTTTATTGTAAACATGACTTGAAGTTTAAATCCCGCTGCGTGAGGGAAACACCCCCTGAAATTGTTCCAAATCGGTTGATTTCGGTTTTGTGAAAACATAACGCATTACAAATCAACGCTTTTATTTCCCCAAAAAATCTTCATAACCCTGAGGTCCCGGGTTCAAATCAAAAAGCCATCAGTAATGATGGCTTTTTTGTTGTTAAAAAATATCCAATTAGACTTTTTTATTTAATACAGATTGTACAGAA
>Ga0214919_10008107_pt1 | contig 13970 bp, 9 predicted proteins | sample LL1503_MetaG_FD_177994 | JGI IMG/M metagenome (GOLD analysis project Ga0214919, IMG submission 177994) | Freshwater microbial communities from Lake Lanier, Atlanta, Georgia, United States - LL-1503 | ecosystem: Environmental > Aquatic > Freshwater > Lake | place: USA: Georgia | collected 2015-03-15
AGTCGCTGATTTAGGACCAGGAGCATTCGGTGCTGGTGATATATTCAACATGACATTTACAGGAGCAACTCCAAGTGGATGTTACAGAATTGTCAATAAGATTGTTGCTACCCCAACAGATACAGGATCACCACTAACTTTCTATTTTAACTGTGATGATTGTGAGGCTTCATTAGTAACACCAACCCCGACTGTAACGGAAACCCCAACTCAAACACCTACACCTACAATAACTGCTTCACTTGGATCTTCACAAACACCAACCCCAACGGTTACTGAAACTCCTACATCAACACCAACACCAACAGTAACACCAACAAAGACAGTAACACCAACAGTTACAAAAACACCTACACAAACACCAACGGTTACAAAAACTCAAACACCAACGGTTACACCAACAAATACACCAAGTGTTACTCCAACAAAAACGGTAACACCAACTGTTACAAAAACCCCTACACCAACAGAACCATTCTTTATTTTAATTCAAAATGGTGACATATTAACAGCTCAAGATGGTAGTGGAATAGAATATCAACATTAAAACTAATATTTATAGATTATGGCAAATATATTAATAGGAAACTTACCAACATACACAGGAAACACAACAGGATTTTATATTCCTGTTAATGATAGTGGGAATACCACAACATATAAAGTAACCAAAGAAACATTACTTAGTGGTTATTCACAAAATGCAATATCACCCGTCACAGGAAGTTGGACATTATCTGCAGGTACAAATACTGTTAGTTTTACAGTTACTGCGGGTCAATCATATGTTATGTGGGTGAATGGAAATATCCCAAATGGTATTGTTAATTGGAACGCAACAGTAACATTATCAAACAATAATGTACCTGTAATAGGTGTACAATATGGTTGGTATTATGTTGCAGGAAGTGCTTTGGTTTTAACATCAATACCAAGTCAGATAGTTGGAACTGCGGGAACTATTATTACCTCATCTCCGGCAGTTTCAAATTCAAATACCTTTACATTTGGTATCACTAATAACAGTGGATCATCTCAAATAGTATATTACGGTTATATTAAAGTAAGTTAAAATTTATATAACCGACTAAAAGTATTTTCAAAATCTCAGTTGATAAGAGTAAATTTTACTCCTATATTTATTTACGAAGGTAAATGCCGACCTTATTCGGCAGCTAATACACCAAAAGTAAAAATATATGACATCACAAGAAGAAATTAAAAGTTTCCTAGAAGGAAATGATCCTGAAAAATACATAGTGGCGGTAGAGTACGACTATGTCTCAGACAAAATTTTTAAAATAAAAGAAATACCTGGTAAAGGTAAAGAAATCCAACGAGACACATTGATCTCATTCGCATGGGTTGGTGACCTTCGTGGTCAAAATTTCTATTCATCATCAAAGGCATTGCAAAAAGAAGCAATGGGAAAACACGGAATTATTATTGAGAAATTAAGAACCGATGATAATGAAAGATTGGAGGACGGATTAACATTTTTGGTTAAATGTATGAAAGGATATAGAAACCTTATTCAGTTTTTTAGAGAAGGTGGTGTTGACCCTTGGGGTGAAAAAACAAAAGATCTTATTACATTGTTATCCCCTGTGGAACAATACTTAATTTCAAAAGAAAAAAGATTATTCAAAGGTTTTGAGGAATATAATGATATTACAAGGTTTGTATTTGACCTTGAGACGACCGCATTAGAACCAAAAGACGGTCGTATCTTCATGATTGGAATGAAAACAAACAAAGGGTTCATGAAAGTAATTGAGTGTAAAGACGCTGACGAGGAACGAAGAGGACTTGTTGAATTCTTTAGAACCATAGATGATATTAAACCATCAATCATTTCAGGGTATAACTCTGCAAACTTTGACTGGTTTTGGATATTTGAAAGATGTAAGGCGTTAAACTTGGACATTAAAAAGATTGCAATCTCAATGAACGCACAGAAAACAATCTCACAAAAAGAATCAATGTTAAAGTTAGCAAATGAGGTCGAGAGATTTAATCAAGTTCAAATGTGGGGGTATAATGTAATTGATATTATCCACTCAGTTCGTAGAGCTCAAGCCATTAACTCAAGTATTAAAGAAGCGGGATTAAAGTATATTACCAAATATATTGACGCTGAGGCTAAAGATCGTATATATATTGACCACACAAAGATTGGATCTATGTATGCCAATAAAGAAGAGTATTGGTTGAACACAGATAATGGTAACTACAAGAAAGTAGGTATTGACCCAAAGGTTGATGAGATATGTGTTAGACGAGGAGATGTATATGTTAAAACAACCGGAGATGACATTGTTGAGCGTTATCTTGACGATGACCTTGACGAAACTTTGATTGTTGACGACGAGTTCAATCAAGCAACTTTTCTATTGGCATCTTTAGTACCAACAACATATGAGAGAGCATCAACAATGGGAACCGCAACATTATGGAAAATGGTAATGTTAGCTTGGTCTTATAAGCACGGACTTGCTATTCCAATAAAAAAAGAAAAAAGAAACTTTGTTGGTGGTCTATCTCGATTACTTAAAGTAGGTTACTCTAAGGATGTATTAAAACTTGACTACTCTTCACTATACCCATCCATTCAGTTGGTTCATAATGTGTTTCCCGAATGCGATATCACAGGGGCGATGAAAGGATTGTTAACATACTTCCGTAACTCTCGTATTATGTATAAGAACTTGGCGGCAGAGTATAAGACTATTGATAAAAAGAAATCAACATCTTTTGACCGTAAACAATTACCAATCAAAATCTTTATCAATGCGTTCTTCGGATCGTTATCAGCACCACATGTATTTCCTTGGGGAGATATTGACATGGGAGAACAGATCACCTGTACAGGTAGACAATACCTCAGACAGATGTTAAAGTTCTTTGAGAAGAGAGGATACAGTCCTTTAGTGTGTGATACAGATGGTATGAACTTCTCCTTACCACCTGAAGGTGTTGACGATAGGGTTTATATTGGTAAAGGATTAAACTGGTTGGTTAAGGAAGGTAAAGAGTATCGTGGTTATGACGCTGATGTTGCAGAGTTTAACGACATCTTTATGAAAGGTGAGATGGGACTTGATTGTGATGGAACTTGGGATTCGTGTATTAACTTGGCTCGTAAGAATTACGCAACGATGGAACGCAACGGTAAAATAAAGTTAACCGGTAATAGTATTAAATCTAAAAAGATGCCAAAGTATATTGAGAAATTCTTAGATAAAGGGGTTAAGCAATTACTTAATGGTGAAGGTAAAGAATTTATTGAGTGGTATTATGAATACATCCAAAAGATATTTGACCAAAGAGTTCCGTTGGCTGAGATCGCATCTAAAGCAAGAGTTAAGTTAAGTGTTGACGATTACATTAAACGAAGTAAACTAACAACTAAGGCCGGTAACCTTAATTCACGAATGGCTCATATGGAACTTCTTATTAGGGATAATATACAATCAAATCTTGGTGATACGATTCTTTATGTGAATAACGGAACAAAGGCATCTCACGGTGATGTTCAGAAAGTTAACAAATTAAAAAAAGGATGGACAGAGGAACAACTTAATTATTATTTTGTTAATAATGGAAAATTTCCTGAACACTCATTAACATCAATGATACAACTTAACTGTTATCGTATTGAACCATCGGATTTAGAGAATAACCCCGAAATGTTAGGTGAATATAACATACAAAGAGCAATTACAACATTTAATAAGCGTGTGGAACCTTTATTGATTGTATTTGATGATGAGGTTAGAGATACTTTATTAATTAAGAACCCTGAAGATAGAAGTTTCTACACAACAGACCAATGTAAATTAATTAATGGTAAACCATTTAACGATGGAGACCAAGATGACATTTATGAGAACTTAATTAAAATGGAACAAGGTGAAGTAGAATTTTGGGAGTCAGTTGGTATTGACCCTAATTATATGTATAAATTAGCAGAAGAGGGTTGGGAGAAACACATTTAATAAGTTAATCCAACTTGATGCCGTCGGACGACAACACATACCAAATACCATTAACATTTTGTAACTCAACACAAGCCCCTCTACCGATAGAAATTTCATCCCAATCCTCATCTATTCGACCTATGTCGGGTATAATCGTACAATTGGTTAAACTTTTTATTTTAATTTTGTCAGTAGTTGTTGAATCTAATTTCACTTTAGACTGTGCGACATCCTTTATAATTAAAAGATTCTCACCATTTGTTTTATAGATTTCATCACTTACTATGACAGTTTCAAAAGTGTCAAGGTTTAATGATCTTTCTCCTCTGAAAACAGTTTTTCTAACAGGTTTGTTTTTTACAATTGGCATAAAATTAAATTACATATATTTGACGAGGCATCGCTCTAAACTTAAGTTGTTTGTTAAGATTTTCCGCAAGTAATGCTTCTCTCTCCATTATTTTTTCAGGGCGAAGTCTTGTTAATCTTCCTTCGGCACCAATGAGCTCTTCTATTAGTTTTGTTTTTTCGTCTTTACCTTCGGTTGCTAATGCGGCGTAATCCATAGTTAGTTCACCATCAGGAGTTTTTAAACTACCACTAAATTTACCACGAACTCTTGCAAGTGTTTCTTTACAGTAAGCGGTAAACCATCTTCTAACCCAAACTTGTGCGGGATTGTTTAATTTATACCAACTTAATTTATCAAATGGAACATCAGATGGTAATAATACTATATCAGGATTGTCCGCTAAACATTTGTCTCTATCACCATCTGTGGTGTCATAATACCAATACCAAACTTGATGGTTTGACATTTCTGCGTTACCAAAATCAAATCTACCACCTGGTGTGTTTAATAAGTGTAACCCCTTTTTACCTCCGGGAAGTGCGGTAATATAATAAGTTAACTCCCCAGCAAACATTCTTCTTTGTATGTTTACTTCTTGCATTCTAAGTAAAGTATCAAACGCTGGAGTTAAATAATAACTTCCCGCCATATTACCAATTTGAGCAAGTCCTCCTCCTCCACCTAAACCAGTTCCTGCTCCAATACCGGCAAATCCACCGACACCAAACATTGCAGTATTTAAAGTTGATGGTGTAAACCATAAAATTTCATTTATTTCACGACCTGCTGGAATTTCATATATTTGTTGATTTGGCACTAATTGGACAAAATCCTTTTTAATTACCCAATCACCTCCCGCTTGTAAACCAACAATTTTAGAATACGCATAAGTGTATCTGGTTTCAAAATCTAAACTTTTACTTACAAATGCTCTAGATAAAGACTGAGTGTCTAAATTTAGATTATATAATGAAGTCCATTGGGATTCGGTTAACCAATCTTGTACATATTGGGAATAGTCATCTATTGAGTACTCTAACAGAGTATCCATCATTTCATCCTCTAACTCTACCGATCTTAAAGGAGCTCCAAGTAAGTGTCTTACTTTTTGATAAAATTCACTTCTTTCGGGTTCATTAATAATTGCCATAAGATTTTTTTTATAAATATCTAAACAAAAAGAATTATTTTGTTGGACAATAAACTAACTCTTTTTCATTATTAGGTACCGTTAGTTTAAAACTCTCTAAAGTGTCAGAATCAATAAATTTGTACGCATCTATTTGTGAGTATTTTGGATCTATTCTAAATCTTATTGATACTCTTTTTTCGTCACAACTTCTTTGACCTTTGTTGGACCAATATAATTGTATGTATTTTGTGGGAACTATTGTGTCATCTTGGTATATTATACCTGACATAAAACTTTTAACTTTTTCTAAGTAATTTTTTGCACTTTCATTTTTATTTAACCAAATAAAAATTTTATCAACTAATGTGTTATACAACTCACCAACTATTGGTTTTTTGTCTGAAATGGCACTTTCTTTAAATATTGAAAAGAATTCTGAAAGGTAGCTGTCAATAAATGGGTCCATTTTTTTTGCTTCAAAATGAGATCCCGCAGGATAAATAACATTCCCGTCTTCATCCAAAAAATCCTCAATAGTCTCTAAATCCGCTTTCAAGTAGTATGATCCCGACTTAAATGAATCTACCAAACATTTGGTTATTCTAAAGAAATGATAGTTTAAAGTTTCTTCATTATTATGAATTTTCATTAAAGTATCAATTAACTTTTCTTTAGCGTCATCACTACAACGATAATTTAATTGTAGTTTAGTTTTTTTGTGTTTAAAATATTTACCAACAAATCTATTTTCATGTTTTTGGTGTTCTTTATATCTTGCATATGCTAAAAGGTCTGGTAAATTTTCAGGAACTGTAGTTGCGTTTTTTTGTTTTCTTAGTATTTTTTTTGTCTCTTCATTATCATATTCGTTGTCGTCATCAATAATAAAATCAGAAACTAATTTTAAAAAGTTACCTGTTTGTAGAGGATCTTTTAAACTTAACTCTACAATCATTGGAAATGTACCAACTGTTTTTTTATTAAAAAATTTATCTAATCTAACCACACTATCTTCAATCTCATTTTTAATGTATTGATCATTTATTGTGTCTACAAAATTTTTTAATCTACAAAAAGGAGAATTTTCTTTACCTCTATACAAACTATATTTACAAAGGTACTCAACTTTAGTTTTTGACTTTTTAAAATTTTCAGTTACTTCTTCCTTTAGTTGTGTTTTTTCTTTTTTTGTTTTTGTTAAAAACAAATCATTAACAAATTCCCAATTAACAACATCCCAAAAGTTGTTAATATATTCATCTCTTTTGTTTTGATATTTTAGATAATAAGCGTGCTCCCAAACATCTAATCCTAAAAGTGGGAACCCACCTTTTTTGATTACATTCATTAAGGGGTTATCTTGGTTTGGAAGAGACATTATTTTTAATTTACCTTTGTTGTCCAAATATAACCAAGCCCACCCTGATCCAAACCTATCTTTAGCGGCAGCATTAAATTCATCTTTCATTTTTTTAATATTACCAAAGTCTTTTTTAATCTGTTGATAAATCTCTCCTTTTGGGATTTGTTTTTTTGGTGATAACATTTTCCAAAATAATGCGTGGTTAAATGCTCCTCCCGCATTATTTCTAACCGTATTATCAAACTTACTTATAGATTTAACTATTTCTTCAAGTTCCATATCACCATCTTTACTTGAAAGAGCTTTGTTAAGTTTTTCAACATATCCTTTATAGTGTTTATTATAATGGACATCCATAGTTTTGGAATCTATGAATTTTTTTAAAGAGGAATATGAATATGGTAATTTATCAATACCAATTTTTTTCATTTCATTTATAAAATTTTTTTGTAATTGGTCTTTTTCCGAAATCAATAACTTTTGTTCAAGTAAAGAAATTTTGTTTGATAAAGTTTTTGTTTCATAAAGTTTTTTTTCTAAATCAGGGTATTGTTTTTCAAACATTTTAATCAATCTTCCTGCAAATGCGTTTGCTTCGTCTTCGTTTTTTCCACCAATATTAGGACCGTGTTCTCTACCTTGAACCGACATCTGATATTCATGAACCCATTCGTGCGCTAATGTTCTCATTATATCTCTATTCAATCGGTTTTTGGCTAAAACTTTTAATTCACCATTATTAGTTCTTGATCCTGTAGACATTGATCCAAGTTGTTCGCCCAAAAATTTTATTGTGATTGATTTTTTTAATGGGTATTTTTCTTGTAAAAGATTTATAAACTTATCAATAAGTTCTTTATCTTCTTTTTGAAATTTAGTGTCGTTAAATTTTATTTTGATTTCCATTATAGATAAATATATCTATCGATACTTATTTATCATTTTAAGAATTTCTTCAGCGATATCACCAATATTTTCTTGTATTTGATCACCCATTACGGTTCGTATAATTTCTTTCTTCTTATTAAGAATGTCATAGATTGCACCTTCAATTGTGTTGTCGTAAATTGGATAATAAACTAACACATTTGATTTTTGACCATAACGATAAGCTCTGTCCTCAGCTTGTGAGTGTTCAGCAGGCACAAATGAAAGGTCGTTCATTATAACAACCTCAGCGGCGGTTAAGGTTAATCCAACACCAGCGGCCTTTAAGTTACCAACAAATACGGTTACTTTTTCATCGTTTTGAAATTTATCTACCGCTTGTTGACGAACCGCATTAGAGCAACTACCATCAAGATAAACAGCATGTTTGCTAAAATGTTGATAAACTGTTTGGAGGGTATCGGTAAAATTTGTAAAGATGATTACTTTTTTACCTTGTTCTAAAATGTTTTCTACAAACTCAATTGTTTGTTTTGTTTTTTCATTTGCAATTACCTTTCTGACTTTCATCAATTTGGAAAACTGAACGGTAAGAGATGATGACTCGTTAGGGTTTTTATCGTACCAATCAAAGTACTCTCCCATCAAGTTTTCATATTCTTTAGATTTCAACCTTAAGTAAACAGGTACAATAATCTTGTCAGGTAAATCCAAAACTTCTTCTTTAAGTCTTCTTAAAATTTGTTTTGATGTGCGATCCCTTAATTCCTCAAGGTTAGACGCTCCCGTTACATTCCAAACTTTTCTTTTACCAGCTGTAAATTGATATCCTTGACAATAACGAATCGCATATGCTTTCCAATTTTGAGCAACAGGACTCTCAATTAAATTTAATAGATTGTAATAGTTCATTGGTCGAGAAGTCATTGGGGTTCCTGTTAACAACCAAACTCTATTAATTTTTTTGGCAAAGTGGTTAATGATTTTAGTTCTTTGTGCTTGAACATTAGAAATCATGTGTGCCTCATCTAAAATAACAATATCAAAGTTTGATTGTAGTAATATTGATTCTTCTTTGTTTTTTGGGTCAGTGTCGTGGAAATTTTTTAGAATGTCATAATTAACAATAACAAAATCAGATTCAGTTGAGAATTTTTTACTTTCTGCAATATAAACAGGTCTATCTGAATAATTTGCAATTTCTCTTTGCCAATTAATTTTTAAAGATGCTGGACAAACAATTAAAATCTTTTTAGCTCCTGTTTCTAATGCGGCAATAATGGTAGAAGTAGTTTTCCCTAAACCCATATCGTCGGCCAAAATAAATCTTTTTGATCCTGCCAATTTTTCTATCGCAATTTTCTGATGATCAAGCGGAGGACGATGAGAATACTTAGAATAATCAATAGAAACAGATTGCACATTGTGTGTTTTAATTAGAGCGGATTTAGGCACCCAAAATTCCGATAAAGAATCTTTCTCAAAAAACTTACCCCAAATATGGTAAGATTTTTCTTTTTCTACAAGTAGTTTTTCAATATAAATTTGTTCAGGTGTCTGTATCAAATATCTTTCTTCTGCAAACTTTTTTGCAAAGTATGTGTCAAGGTCAACCCATTTTCTGGCAACCTTTGGTGCAGCGTTATGGTAATTAACTATGTAGTCAGATTGAGCTCTTGTTGGGTAAAACTTTTTTGAGTTTTCTTTTTTCTGTTTTAAAAAAATAATATAGTTATTTGCGCCACTATATGACTCGAGAATTTCGAGAGCCTGATGCTCAACTAAGGAAGATTCGTTTTCCAAATTTAGTCTTTTAATAAAAATAACAATAAAATAAATATTTATCAATAAAATAACTAAATGAGAAGTAATGTTCCAATAACAAGGTTAGGCAAATTCTTTGGCGATAGAGATTTTGAATTAGAAGTTGAGATGGGTCAGGAATGGCTTATTGGTGACATGAACTATACTTGCGTTCTCTATAAAATTGATAGAAACAAAATTAAAACTGACGATGTTTATGGTGAAGTTACTGAGGATGGAGTTAAATTTTTACCACCGATAGAGTTTAACGCTCAAATAACGGTTGCTGCACCTGAGAACAAATTTATTGGTACAACAAGAATGGATCAGTTTGAGCCAGGTAATATTACAATTTCAGTTTATTTAAAAACTTTAGAAAACTTAAACATTGATGTTGATTTTGGTGACTACATTGGATACTACGATAGTGAAAATTTTGTTCGTTATTATACTGTTATTAACGATGGTCGTGTAATATCTGACACAAAACACACATATAAAGGATTTAAACCTTTTTATAGAACAATAATCGCGGCTCCTGTTGGGCCAAATGAATTTAGAGGATTATAATGGCATTACCAAAAAGTCACCCAGTTAAACCGACAATACCTTTGAACTATTCTAAAATTCTTTTACCAAGAAGGGAGCAGATAAAAGATATGATAACTAAGGATGGTACTTACCTACCTAAGTCTCTTCTTCATGCTGATTTGGATAAGGGGTTTTTAGAATTTGTTAAAGAAAAATTTAATATAGTTTCAGAAGGAAAAAAAATACCTGTGGTTGATATTATAATAACCACTCAGAATTGGTCGCAATTTGTTGAGACATGGGACTTTCAAAATATAGACAAGAATATAGAACCTCCTTTTTTAACAATAATTAGGAATCCTGAAGTAAAGTATGGTAACAATCCGGCAGTTATGTATAACATACCTAACAGAAGGATGTATTATTACATGGAGGTACCGACTTGGGATGGTAATAGAGCGGGGGCAGACATTTACAAAATTCCACAACCAGTACCTGCAGACTTCAAATATACAGTTGCTATTGTTTGTAATAGAATGAGGGAAGTTAATACTTTAAACCAAAGGGTTCTTGAAACATTTGCATCAAGACAGGCATACCAAGTAATTAATGGTCACTATATCCCAATTATAAATGATGGGTTTACTGACGAATCCGTTTTAGATTTAGAAAAAAGAAAATATTACATACAAAAATATGATTTTACAATGATGGGATTTTTAATTGATTCAGATCAATTTGAGGTGTCACCAGCGTTATCAAGGACATTCCAAGTATTTGAGGTTGACCAAAGAACACCAAAAAGAAAACAAAAAAGACAAGAACCCGTTAACCCTGAAAAAATTTATTTTGACTACCCAAATAGTGCAACAACTAAAGAAATTCATTTTGATTATACATGTAACTTATATTTTGAGGATAGTAAAAATATTGGATCGTATTCGGTTTATATAAATAACCAATACTATGGTGACGATGTAACATTAATCCAAGTTAATAGTGATGATTTGATAAGAATTATTATTATAATAGGACAAGTTAGTGAAGACCCACAATTAGTATTTACTCAAAAACTAATTTAGTTTTCTCCATAGATATCTTTCTTTTCAGTACATTTTTCTAAAATTAAAGACTCTAAAAATCGATACATTTTAATCCCTCTTTTATCGCAATATTTTTTAAGGACCGAATGAACTTCAGGGTCTATTTTTAAATTTTTTATCTTCTTGTTATCATTAGACATAGGGGTAGAAAAAAGGCAGAATAAAATCTCACCAAAATATAAATAGTTTTAGTAATGTAAAGTTTTTGATGTTTTACCAAGTATTTATAAAAAAAAATAAATAACTAAAAAAAGAAATACTTGATATGGCAACTAATAGTAAAGTTTTTGTTTCTCCTGGTGTTTATACCTCAGAGGTTGATTTAAGTTTTGTAGCTCAAAGTGTTGGAGTTACTACTTTGGGAATTGTAGGCGAAACACTAATAGGACCGGCTTTTGAACCAATATTCATCACAAGTTTTGATGAGTATCAAACTGTGTTCGGTGGAACATCACCAGAAAAATATATAAACACACAAATTCCAAAATATGAAGCGTCTTATATTGCTAAGGCGTACTTACAACAATCTAACCAATTGTTTGTTACAAGAATTCTTGGATTATCGGGTTATGACGCAGGACCATCTTGGTCTGTAGCAACAGTTGCGAATGTTGATTTAAATACTGTGGGCATCTACTGTCTTAGTGGTACTCAAAATGTTAACACTTGTGACTTTATTTGTGTAGACCCAAAAGAGATCGAATTCTTTGTTGATTTCTCAGGATGTTCAAATGATACTACAACTATCGCATATAATAATGATTTTCCTGATGAGATACAGGCAATACTTTATAACCAATACGAACAATACAACGGAAGTACATCAACATTAGATGAACAAATTAAAGATTTAATTTTTAGCGTAATTAGTGCTGACTCACCAACTACCGCAGAAGATGAAGTAATTTCTTACTTTGGTTCTATCCCAACGGTTGATTATGACGCACTTTCAGGATATAGTGCATCAACAAATGTATTCGAAGTTCCTTCTGTTTCATTAAACGATACTGATTTGACTTCAGCACTTAACGATTCGTGGTATTACGCTTTATTTGAAAATACGGGTAATTATCAGTACTCAGGATATTCCTTCTACGCAAATGTAACTGGATTAACTCAGATTATTATTACCTCAACAACAACTAGTACCTCAACAACGACTACTACAACTAGTCCTTGTCCTACACCAATACCAACAACTACAACAACGACTACAGTACAACCTGTAAATTGTTACAACGGTACTATATATGGTAAATTATATTACTATACAGGTACATCTTATAGTGATTACGATAATGTTGTGGTAGGTACATTAAGATCAAGAGGTGTTGCAACTTACACAAACGCAACTAACCCAGTATACTCTGTAACTGGAATAACTAATGTGTCTTTAAACATGGCAGGTCAATATTCGGGAGTACTTAAAAATCCTTATTCGACCTTTGGTGTGAATGTAACAGATAAGTTTGGGACAAATTATAGTTTTGAAACATCTTTTTCTCAAAACGATCCCGAATATTGGTCAAAAGTATTTGGTATTACTAACTTCCAAAAACCAAGAATAGAAGTTCCTGTTTTTGCTGAGGAGAACTTCCAATCGTGGTTGAACTATTCATGGAAAAAAGGTTATATCAGAGGATTAAACCCTGACTTAATTTCATTAGACTCTGCACAATCAGGGGATTTTGATTCAATTGGTTGGTATTTAGATAGATGGCAAACACCAAACTCTCCTTTTGTTGTGTCAGAATTAAGAGGTAATAAAGTATATGATTTATTTAGATTCTATACAATTTCTGATGGCGATGCGGCAAATACATTACTAAAGATTTCAATTATTAACCAATCTTGGTCAAATCTAACATTTGATATTTTAATTAGAGATTATTTCGATACAGATGCAAATCCTGTAGTACTTGAGAAGTTTACTAACTGTACAATGGATCCAGGACAAAATAGTTTTGTTGGAAATAAAGTTGGTACATTAAATGGTGAATACATATTGAATTCAAAATATGTGATGGTTGAAATGTCTGAAGATGCGCCAATAGACGCTCTTCCTTGTGGATTTAACGGATTTAACTTCCGTCTTTATTCAGGAGCACAATCACCATTCCCAATCATTAAAGGTAAATATGATTTCCCTGGTGAAACTGTATGGAACCCACCTTTTGCACTTTCTTCAGGAGCGGTTAATTCAACATTAAGTCAAGGTGATAATGTAAGAAGAACTTATTTAGGTATATCTAACAGTTACGGATGGGATCCTGCATACTTCGAATATGTTGGTAAGACGGAACCAAATAGTACTTGTGATATTGATTCAGTTCCGTGGAACTATATATCAGCAGGTTTCCACATGGATGCAAATGCAAGTGCTTTAACAATAAACGATTTATATTCAACATCTGGAGATCCAAGATTTATCTGTGGTAATTCACCATTCATTACAGAACCAGAATTACCAACAAATGTGTACTTTAGGTTATTTGCTCGTAAATTCACATTCTTAGTACAAGGTGGGTTTGACGGATGGGATATCTATAGAGAATGGAGAACCAATGAAGACAGATTCCAAATTGGTAGATCAGGATTCCTTAACGGAGCTTGTCCAACATCAAGGTATCCAAATGCAGTTGGTTGGGGAGCGTTCAAAGAGATTTCTATTGGTGATGGTACCATGGACTTTGGAAACACAGACTACTACGCATACTTATTAGGTCAACAAACATTTGCAAATCCTGAAGCCACAAACATTAATGTATTTGTAAGTCCAGGTATTGATTATGTTAATAATAGTAATCTTGTTGAAGAC
>Ga0214919_10008108_pt1 | contig 13969 bp, 10 predicted proteins | sample LL1503_MetaG_FD_177994 | JGI IMG/M metagenome (GOLD analysis project Ga0214919, IMG submission 177994) | Freshwater microbial communities from Lake Lanier, Atlanta, Georgia, United States - LL-1503 | ecosystem: Environmental > Aquatic > Freshwater > Lake | place: USA: Georgia | collected...
TCGGTTTTGGAGACCGGCGCTCTACCAGCTGAGCTACTGCCCTATTTACTTTAGGTATATAGGAAATTTGAGGTTACCAGCCAATCGCGGCTGGCTCACAGGTGATTACTTGACGGGACCCTGCTCATAGAGGTGCTGCATAATCATGTGTCCAATGATGAGTTGCAGGTCTTCTGCAATTTGCATGTCATCAATTTCAAAGTGGAGCGGATGCTGAGCAATTGTCTTACATGCCCCACCCGAATATCCCAGCACGGCAAATGTGTGCATGCCGAGAGAATTCCCCATCTCGAGAGCTTGAACCACGTTTTGCGAATTTCCACTTCCAGAAAATGCGACCAACACATCACCAGCATTAGCTTTTACTCGCAGTTGCTCGGAGTAAATGTTTTCGTAACCAAGATCGTTGGCTAGGCACGTGATCACTGCTGGGTTTGCACTGAGCGATTCAATGCGCAAGCCGATGCCATGACTCACTCCGGCACCATAAGTAAAATCGTTTGCGAGGTGGTTGGCGTTGCCGGCTGAGCCGCCATTCCCACAAATATAAATCGTCTGCTTATTTTTCCAAGCAAGGCGAAATGCTTCAGCCAATTTTGGAACCTCATTGATTGCGGGCAGAGTGAGTGCGTGAGCTAGTCGTTCGGCATATGCAGTGATCAGTGGTTTCATTTAGTTGTCCCGTGGGAGATCTTTGGTTTGGCTAGTTACTTCGCTGAATGTTCCTTCGTCAACAATACGCGCGTTTTCAAGTCTGTAGAGGCGATCGCAATATTCCACTGTGCTCAAGCGGTGAGCCACAATAATTACAGTCTTTTCACCTTGTAAAGCCTGTACTGCTTGCATCACTCCATGTTCGGTCTCCGTGTCGAGCGAACTTGTTGCTTCATCCAGGACTAGTACATCCGGGTTGTGGTACAACGCGCGAGCAATACCTATGCGCTGACGTTGGCCGCCTGACAGGCGCACGCCACGTTCGCCAACGATTGTGTCTAGACCATCTGGCAATGATGCAACAAAGTCTTCAAGTTGAGCCGAACGAATCGCGGCTTCAACCGCCACTTCATCAATTTCGTTCTTCGGCAATCCAAAGGCAACATTGCGTCGCAATGTGTCATCGGTAAGAAAAATTGACTGCGGTACATATCCAATCTGATCTTGCCACCCGCGGAGATTATCGTGAATAACATCGCCATCAACAAGCACACGACCAGATGTTGGTTCGAGAAGCCCAAGCAAGATGTCTACGAGAGTGCTCTTGCCCGAACCAGACGGACCTACGAGACCAACTGCTTCCCCGCGCTTGACCGTCAGAGAAACATTATTAAGTGCGGGATTCAATGCTGCTTCGTATTGGAATGTGAGGTCTGACACCTCAATCAAATCACTAAACCTCAGGTGCTTTACATCTTGCTCAACATCAAAATACGTAAGAGCTAAGTCACGATGTGTATCACGCAGCACTGGACGACTAAGCGCGAACGTTTGCAGCAGCGACATCGTTCGCCCAACTGCCGGAATCAGCCTGAATGCCGCAGCCCCAAATAGACCAAGCACCGGCAACACTTCAGCCAAACCTTGACCCGAAAAAACCATTATTGACACAAGTGATGCAAGACCAATAATTGTCAATATCTCAAGTCCAATGCGAGGCAATCCTTGTGCTACACCAAATCTCCTTCCAACTATTGCATTGTCTACTAGATGCCTGGAGTACTCGGAAATAAAATGCTTCTCCCTCCCAAGCACTTTCACATCTTTCACCCCACCAAAACCTTGTTGTAGATGCTGAATCACCATCACCTTATGGAAATTCTGTGCCTCCCCCCATTGAATGATTCGTGAGTTCGTGAACCGCCGAAAAGTCCATGCACAAAATCCGAATATTGTCAACGTAGCCAAGGTGCCAATTGGTTCAAGTGATATGAGTAGTGCAAATAATCCAAGCGTGACAAGGCAATCGGCTACTACCGTCAGTAAAGGATCAATTACGCCGCCCATCAATGAAGCACTGTTCTGCGAATTTCTGATAAGAATCGCAGAGTTTCTTTGAAGGTGAAATGGGTATGGCTGCCGTAAGTAATTTTCAAACTGTTGTTTGCCGATACGCGTCGTGACCGATGCCGAAAAGCCAGATCGAACCCATGCACTCCACACAAGATAGATTGCCTTCAAAATATACGTAATAACTAATATGCTCATCACGATTATTGCAAACTCTTGATCGGACGGATACCCAAACAAATCATTGATGTACGGAAAATTCTTGACATAATCGGGTTTCACAAGCATGCCAACAGCAGGAATCACCAACCCCAAGCTAAAGGTATCGAGAATCGACCCGATCAACATGATCAGAAGAATTATCCACATTCTCCGACGTTCCCGATGATCTAGCAACCCCCAGATCAGTTGCCGAGTTGAAAGTGATTTATCTAACTCCAATGAAACTACCGATCCTTGTCCTCGTGCGACACTCACTCAATACAAAACTAAGACATTTCTTGTAGCGGCGGCCGGATTCGAACCGGCGACCTTCCGATTATGAGCCGGATGCTCTCACCAACTGAGCTACGCCGCCTAGATTACTGAGCCCTCTGTGGGAATCGAACCCACTACCTCTTCCTTACCATGGAAGTGCTCTACCGAATGAGCTAAGAGGGCGAAACTAGCCTCAATGAATAATTAACGCCTGGAAAAATCTTACCGTTTGCTGTCACCGCAAAAAAGCGGACTACTACTGAATTGGTGGGCCGGGAAGGATTCGAACCTACGTAGGCATAAGCCGGCAGATTTACAGTCTGCTCCCTTTGGCCGCTTGGGTACCGACCCCCAAGCCTAAAAGCCTATCGGCTTGAGTATTGTGTCAACCATGCCGAGTTTTGATGTTATTTCCGAAGTAGACCGTCAAGAGCTCAAAAATGCCATTGATCAAGCGCAACGTGAACTCGCGAATCGCTTCGACTTTAAGAATACCGACTCGTCCATTGAGCAAAAAGAACTTGTCCTCACAATAAGAACATCAAGCGAAGACCGACTACGCGCCCTCAAGGTTCTTCTGGAAGAGAAATTCGTTAAACGTCAGATCTCGTTGAGGGGTCTCGAGTGGGGCAAAGTTGAGCAAGCAAGTGGCGAAAGCGTCCGCCAGATCGTCACCATTACTGTCGGAATCTCATCGGACAAAGCACGCGAAATAAACAAACTCATCAAAGAAAAAGCCCCAAAAGGAATTGCAAGCCAAACACAAGGTGAGCAACTACGGGTGACCGGTAAGAAGCGTGACGACCTTCAGGCGACTATGGCTTTGCTTAAGGGTGCAGACCTAGGTATTGCAATTCAGTTTGAAAACTTCCGCGACTAGTTCCATTCCATCTTCTTGTGAAAGTCAAGAAGAAAATGTTCAAGGTTTTGCATCTCCTCACGATTAAATACAACATCCTTTGCCTCCATGTCCGCCAAAGCACCCATCAATGGAATACCGGGGTAATCCAAAACCTTGCCCATTAGCGGAGTCATGTTTCTCTTCAGAAACCTTCTCAGAATTCTTGGTGTAAGACCGTTGACAAAATATAAAAAGTTGTGCCAATGAGAAATAATTCGCTTTGATTTGCCTTCAAAATAATCTCTGAAATCACACAATACTTCCAATACAACTGCCCCAATTTCATTTCTCGAATGCTTGCCATCAAGAACAAGATCATCTGTAATTGATTTAATGAATCGCAGATTTTCATGAGCAAATTGATTGTCCGTTATCCATTGATCCATTTCAACTTTACGACTCAAAGATTCGCTTGATTGCTTAGGATTCTCACCACTCCTAAACCATACAAGTGAGTCAATGATTTTAATTGGCCCAAGATAAGTGCCAGCAATTTGCATAGCCAACTCATAAACGAACCCTGAAGCATACTGATATTCATATGAAAGAACTATCAGGCGCTTCCATACATCAGAACGCATAACGGTGTACAAAACATATGGCGCATTGGACGGATCACCATTACGAAACGAGCTTTTCAATCGGAGAAGTGCATCACCATAATTCTCACTGAGGTCAGTGATCTTCTTGTAGGTTTCATGAGCAATAATTTTTCCATCTCGATAGAAAAAGAACAAAGATCTTCCTTGACATGCAATTAATTGATCATTTTCATTCAACTCATGGATGCACGATAAAAGACCGTCAACTGCCAATATCTCGTCATCGTGAAGCAGAACCGTATATTTAGTGTCAATATACTTGCACGACTCTACGAGTCGTGTATTGAAACCATCATTGGAATGAACATACTTCATATTTGGCGTCAATTGGTTTAAAATATTTTGACTTGCCCTGGTCGCCGAACCATCCATTATCAAGATGCTTGATCCATGTGAGGACCAATATTGAATTTGTCGTTCCAGATATTTGGGTCTGTCAAAGACTGGAATTACAACTGTCAAATCATTAAGAGATGCCATTCCAATATTCTAACTCTCGGCAGACTTTGGAATTTTTGATTTACCGAACGAATTCCATCCAGTCAGCAGACATGTTTATTTCAATCCTCTGTTGGGGTTTCGGCGGCACGGCGCTGTAGCTCGCTTACAACCGATGCATCTGCGAGTGTTGAGGTGTCACCCAAGTTGCGACCTTCAGCAACATCACGCAACAACCTCCGCATTATTTTGCCACTACGAGTCTTTGGCAAATCAGGCGTGAAATAGATGGCTTTCGGTTTGGCAATTGACCCAATCTCGGTAGCAACATGCTCACGCAAAACTTGTTCGCTCACCTCGAGTCCACCACGCAAAGTTACATACGCAATAATTGCCTGGCCTGTCATTGCATCATTGGCTCCCACAACAGCTGCCTCAGCAACACTCGGGTGTGACACCAATGCACTTTCTACCTCTGTTGTACTTATTCGGTGGCCAGACACGTTCATGACGTCATCCACTCGACCCAGCAACCACAGGTAGCCATCGTCGTCCAACTTTGCGCCATCACCAGCGAAGTACTTGCCCTTAAAGCGGCTCCAATAAGTTTCGCGGTAACGCTTTTGATCTCCCCAAATACCGCGCAACATTCCTGGCCATGGTTTTGTGAGTGTGAGGTAACCGCCGCCCTTAATAACACGGTTACCCTCTTCATCAACTAGCTCGGCACCAACACCAGGCACCGGAAACGTTGCTGATCCTGGTTTGGTCACAGTCACTCCAGGTAATGGTGCGATCATGATTCCGCCCGTCTCTGTCTGCCACCACGTATCAATAATCGGACATTTGCCGCCACCGATATTTTCCTGATACCACATCCAGGCTTCAGGGTTGATTGGTTCGCCAACGCTGCCAATCAATCGCAACGACGACAAGTCGTGCTTCGCTGGTTCTTCCGTTCCCCACTTCATGAAGGTTCGAATTGCAGTTGGCGCAGTGTAAAAAATGGTTGCCTTGTACTTTTCGATGATTGACCACATGCGATCATTAGCTGGAAAGTTTGGGACACCCTCATACATCACTTGCGTTGCGCCATTGGCAAGTGGCCCGTACACGATGTAGCTATGGCCTGTTATCCAGCCAACATCGGCAGTGCACCAAAAAATATCTGTTTCGGGGTGGTGGTCAAACACGTATTTAAACGTGTATGCAACATGGGTGAGGTAACCACCCGTTGTATGCATTATTCCCTTTGGCTTTCCAGTTGTGCCTGAGGTGTACAACAAAAAGAGCAATTGCTCTGCGTCCATTGGCTCGGCAACACAAACCTCATCGGCATTGGCCATCAGTTCGTGATACCAGTGATCTCGCCCACTCTGCATCGACACTTCATTGTTGCCACGCTTCACCACAACAACATGCTCGATTGTCGTCGTCAATTTCACTGCGTCATCAGCCTGATTCTTGAGCGGGAACACTTCGCCTCTGCGCCATCCACCGTCTGCGGTGATCAACACTTTCGCTTCAGCGTCATTAATGCGATCCGCAAGAGCTTGCGATGAGAAACCGCCAAAGACAACGCTGTGTACAGCGCCAATACGTGCACAAGCAAGCATCGCAACTGCAGCTTCAGGAATCATCGGTAGATAAATATTGACGCGGTCACCCTTGACCACACCGAGTGACTTCAGTACGTTGGCAAACTTCTGTACTTCACCAAGTAAATCGGCATAGGTCACAACCCGAGAATCACCCGGCTCACCTTCCCAATAGAAAGCAACCTTGCCTCCTCTACCAGCTAGAACATGCCGATCCAAACAGTTAAATGAAACATTGAGTTTCCCATCCGCAAACCACTCGGAATACGGAAGATCCCACTCGCATACTTGCGTAAATGGCACAGACCAATCCAGCAACTCACGTGCCTGGCGAGCCCAAAAACCCTCATGATCGCGAGCCGCCTCTTCATATAACGACATGTCATTCGTATTTGCAGATTGAACAAACTTGGATGACGGCGGAAACTTGCGCTGCTCGTACGAGAGTGCCTCTATGGCCTGCAGATTGTCACTCATATTGCTATTCGCTCCCTAGTTTGGCGACAACTTTCCCAACTGCGAGACTAGTCAATCTCCATGAACAGCCCTCAAACCAAAACTACTGAGACCCAAGCCGGCTTTGGGTTTATCGACTGGATGTTGTCGCTTGGAATGGCCCTCACCTGGGGCTCCTCCTTTCTGTTAATCGACATCGCAATCCGTCACTTTCATACGTCGGTCATTCCATTAGGTCGCACCGGTTTTGGCGTTGTAGCACTCTTGCTTTTGCCGAGCGCTCGACACCGTGTGGTGCGCGAACATTGGCCGCGAATCATTGCACTCGGATTTGTCTGGATGGCTTTACCTTTTTTGCTCTACCCCTTAGCTGAGCACACTGTTTCGAGCAGTATTACCGGAATGATGAATGGCGCACTGCCAGTCGTTGTCGCAGTTGTTACTGCCATTTGGATACGAACGATGCCAAGCAGTCGTCGCATATTTGCGGTGCTTGTCGGCTTCTGTGGAATTTTGTTGATCGCGCTTCCATCGATCAATGATGGTTCAGCAGCTGATGTCAAGGGCATTCTGTATTTGGTTGTAGCACTTTTCTCCTATGCAGTCGCGATAAACATCGCACGCCCACTTCAGGCCATCTACACGCCAGGCACGCTCATGCTGCACGTAGAAATTGTTGCGTTTGCGATGTCGGCACCATACGGCATCTGGGGTTTAAGTCACTCGACGTTTTCTTTTGCATCGTTTAGCGCGCTTGCCGTGCTGGGAGTGCTCGGCACGGGTTTCGCATTCGTGCTCTTTGCAACACTTTCAAAGCGAACAGGTGCTGTGCGCAGCATGATCCCCACTTACTTCACACCAATCGTTGGCACAATCCTTGGCACAACATTTAACAATGAACCGTTATTGATTCTTTCGGTGGTTGGAATGTTTGTAGTGATTGTTGGCGCCTACTTGATGAGTAAGCCAGAGAAAAACTTGCTCACTTCTGCCACGAAAGCACAGTAAACGCACCGAGGCCTGTTTGGTCAATGAGAGATTTTGCTTCTGCGATGCGACTTCGCATTTTCATCGCTGCCACATCTGGCGCACTCTTCATGCTCTCCCAATAATCGGACCCTTCACGCACTAGTTCGTTGATACCCCATTTCTGTAGGAAATCGGCTTGGGTCGCGGCAGAAAATCCTGAAGGTAACTGATCGAGCATCACTTGCGCAGTGATGTCTTGTGAGCCTGGGCCAGATAGATAGTGCGTCCCCCGACCCTGATCTCGGTACGTGCGCAGCCACTCGCGCCACGGAGTGAGCGCAATCTCGGCAGTTGAAGCACTGCAATAGTCGAATAACAACAATCGGCCATGATCGATTTTCGACAGACTGTCACGTACCCATGATGCGGCAACATCTTGAATTGGTGCCCGTGAACCAAGTGATGCAGTCTGTGGCAGGCACGTTGGAACTACATCTGGTGTGCGCAGCACTTCAACAAACTGACCGCCAGAAGCTTGCGAAACAATGGCCTCCATCCACGAGCCATCAAACACAAACAATCTAAATGGCAAATTGTCGAGCAACTCGTTTGCCAAAATCACACCGGTGATTGGCACATCTGGCATGGTTTCTCGCGACTCAACGCCCTGCGGATGCAGTGCTCGCTGCGAAGCCGAAATCTCGACTGCAACATAATGCATCGCCCCGAGACATTCGGGTTGAGCTGCCAAGATACTGCGTGCAAGTGTGCCTGGGCCAGCACCGCACTCGACCACATCGAATCGACTTGGTGACCCAAGCTCTTTCCACCAAGCGTCAAGTGCGCGAGCAATCACTTTGCCAAAGAGCGGACCTACTTCGGGGCTAGTAATGAAGTCGCCACCACGTCGTCCAGCACGGCCACCTGTTGTATAAAAACCACCTTCGCCATACAACGCGAGTTGCATGTATTCGCTGAACGGAATTGCTCCCCCAGCGGCGGCAATAGCCGCAGATATTTCGTCAGCCGCCGAAGGCACCAGTGATGCGCGCAATATCGCCGAAGTGCATTGCAATTCCTGGCAACACACCGAGCACCAATGTGGCTACGCCGGTAATGCCAAGTGCGAGGGCAAGCGAACCAGGTGTGCGAATCGGTGTGACGTCACCATGTGGTGCAGGCTTCATCCAGATTTCGCGCATCACATTTCCGTAGTAACCAAATGCGATCACCGAGTTGACTGCGCCAATGAGTGCGAGCCCGTAAGCCCAATCGGTGCCCGCGCTGATGAGTGTTTGGAACGCGGCAAACTTTCCAATCCAACCACCCAGTGGCGGTATGCCAGCGAGTGATGCAAGGAAAATTGTTGCGAGTGCACCAAGACCGGGAGCGTAAGAGAATAGACCGCCAAAGCTTGATACCGAACCACTGCGGGTTTTGCGCGAGACCGCAATGATCACAGCAAACATACCGAGGTTGGTTGCCGCATAAATGAGCAAGTAGACAACCACGGCGCGCAGTGCCGAATCGCCAACACCGGCCATGCCCGCAACCGCAAGCGGCATGAGCACGAAGCCACCTTGGCTAACAGACGAATATGCAATCATTCGAACCACATTGGTTTGTCGCAATGCGACCACGTTGCCAACAGTCATTGTGAGAGCAGAGAGCACCCAGATGAATGGCTGCCATACCGACGATGCTTCTGGAAATGCAACAAACAACAGCGTCACGAGCGCAATGAAACCAGCGGCCTTGGATGCGACCGACAGAAAAGCCGTGATTGGGCTCGGTGCACCTTCGTAAGTATCGGGTGCCCATGTATGAAACGGAACTGCAGAAACTTTGAATGCAAAACCAACGACAACAAACACGACGCCTAGTGCGTGTAGCGCGCTGAGGCCGCCGTTGACCGTGATGCTCTTGCCTAAGTCGACGAGCAGCGTGCTGTTGGCTGCGCCGTACAACAGCGACATGCCGTACAACATGACTGCAGAAGCAAACACTCCGAGCAGGAAATACTTAATACCAGCTTCGTTGCTCTTAATGTCGCGCTTGCGCCACGCGGCAAGCATGTAGGCAGGGATTGAGAGAAACTCGAGTGCGACAAAAATGGAAACGAGATCGCGCGCTGATGCCATCATCACCATGCCGAGAATGCTCGAGAGCAGCAAGAAGTAATACTCGCCACGCCAATATTCGCCCTCTTCAACATGGCTCGACGAAAGAAGCACAACTACGTATCCGGCAATCAAGAACATTGCTTTCATCACAATGCTGAAGTTGTCCACTACATAACGACCATCAAACATTGATCGCACATTGACATCACTCAGCCCAAGTGTCAGTACGGGCAAGACCGCTGCGAGCAGCGAAAAGCCAGCAAGAGACGACAACACCCACTTACGTGACTCATCCAAGAACAAGTCGGCCAACAACACCAGGCACAAACCAGTGGCCAACACCATCTCGGGTGCGAGCGCGTGGTAGTCAATTATTGGGTTGACCCAAGGAGCAGCGGCGCTGGATAATGCGGTGAGCACGTGATTAGCCCTTAAAACCTGTGAGCACGCCTTGAACGGCTGGGTCGATGATCTTGAACAACAGGTTTGGCATCAAACCAAACACGATGATCGCGATGAGGAGCGGTGTCCAGGAAATCCACTCGAACGTATTCACGTCTTCGAATGCATGATCGTCATGACCGTGAGCGGCCCCAGCAAACTCTGGCTTTGGCTCACCGAATGCGACACGTTGGAAGAGCCACAACAAGTAGGCCGCAGCAAACACGGTGCCAATTGCGGCGATCACCATGTAGACGCGAAACAGCGTCTCGTTGAGGCCAGGTGCTGGACTGTAAGCCGACAAGATTGCGGGAAACTCGCCCCAGAAACCTGCAAGGCCTGGCAAACCAAGTGATGCCATGCTGCACAAACCAAAGATCCAACCGAGGTGTGGCATTTGCTTGAGTAGGCCACCAAGTCGCTTGATTTCAAGTGTGTGATAACGCTCTTTGATGCTGCCGGCAATAAAGAACAACATGCCGGTGATCAGACCGTGAGCAACCATTCCAAACATCGCGGCTGTCATACCAAAACTTGTCAGAGTCGAGATGCCGAGCATCACGAATCCCATGTGCGCTACCGATGAAAAAGCGATCAGTCGCTTCATGTCGGTTTGAGCCAAGCAACCAAGCGAACCGTAGATGATGCCAATGACTGCGAGTCCACCGATGTATGGGGCCCAAGCTTTTGCTGCCTCAGGCAAGATTGGAATTGCAATGCGCACAAAACCATATGTGCCCAATTTCAACAAAATTGCGGCCAAGATAACCGAACCCTGTGTTGGTGCTTGAGTGTGCGCATCAGGCAACCAGGTATGGAATGGAAACATCGGAACCTTGACGGCGAAACCTACGAACATTCCAGCGAAAATCCAGATCTGGACGTTGCGCGCGATTGCACCACCGTTCTCAACCAAGAATGGAATTGAGAAGCTCTCTGCACCAGTTTTGAAAAACAGCGCGAGAAACGCAACGAGCATCAGCGCCGAACCAAACATGGTGTAGAGGAAAAACTTGAGCGATGCGTACTGACGATTTTCGCCACCCCACACACCGATCATGAAGTACATCGGCAGAAGCACGAGCTCGAAGAACACGAAGAACAAGATGAGGTCTTGGGCGATAAATGTGCCGGCCATACCAGTTTGCAACACGAGCATCAAGATGAAGAACGCTTTTGGGTTACCTGGGTCTGGAACATGGTTGAGGCTGTAGATCACAACGAGCAAGGTGATCACCATCGACAAAATGTAGAGCGGCAAGCTGATGCCATCGAGACCAATGAGGTAACTGCTCTTGATGAGCGGAATCCATTCATGATCAGCAACGAACTGCATTGAGCCCGCTTTGTCGAAGTCAAACTTGGTGAGCGTAAAGATACCGACTGCCAATGTGGCGATCGAGGTAAGCAGTGCCACCAACTTGATCATTTGCTCATTTGCTTTTGGCACGCCGAGCAACAAGACCACTCCTACCAACGGTAAGAATGTTCCTACACTCAGCACCCAATTTGCGTCACGGAGCATTTCCATGGCGTTGTCTCCCTTTTGTTGTTACGTATTGATAATGACGAGTACGAGTGCAGCAACGGCAGCCGCGCTAAATAACAGCGCGCCATACTGACTCACTTTTCCTGATTGCACTGGTTGCAAAATGCCACCAGCACCTCTTGTTGCTTTGCCCGAGTTGTTGACCGCACCGTCGACCACACGTTGGTCAATATTGCGATACACCCAGCCAGCGATTGTTCTTGATGTGCCTGCAACTGCGTGCAGGATGCCATCCAAAATGCGTTGATTGAACCAGTAGGCCCCCGCTGCGATCGGCCCCACAATTGCCTTAACAATCACGTTCTCGTACAGTGCGTCCAAGTAGTACTTGTTGTCGAGCAATCGGTATCCGCCGCGCAACACTGCGTTGCGCTGTGTAAGCCCAACAAGGCGCTTGTCTTTGCGGGTGTAAAGCGCAACGCACAATAGCCAACTGATGACAAGCCCAGCGAACACAATGACCAGCGATACCGCCGCTTTGGACCATTTAAATGGGGCGTGCTTCAACTGCGGTGCATAACACACACCATCTTTTGGGGTCTCGCTTCCACACGGCGACTCATGATGGCCGTCTTCGCTGGCTGGTTCTTCACCCGAAGCGAGTGCAGAAACATCATCTGATGGTGCAGCCATCACCACAGCCGAACTTGGTTCGACCCAAGTTTTGATGCGCTCCCAACTTTCACCGAACGGTGTTGCGTTGAGCAAGCCGGAACTTAGTGCGAGCGTTGCCAAAATAATCAACGGCACGGTGATCAACAGACCACTTTCATGTGGACCCGACGCAGCATGCGAATCGTCTTCGTAATGTGGAACATGAGGATCGTGTGCGTCGTGCGTTGTTGCATGTACAACGTCATGAGTGTCGTGTTCTTCGTGATGCTCGCCCGCTGCGGCACCTCGAGGTGTGCCGAAGAATGTGAGGTAGGTCGCGCGCGTCATGTACGCAGCGGTCATAAATGCACCGACAAGACCGATGATCATGAACGTGTTGTAACCGCTATAACCAACGTTGTCGATGATCTCGTCTTTCGAGAAGAAGCCAGAGAATGGAAACACTCCACAGAGCGCAAGGGTAGAGATAACCCAAGTGGTGAAAGTGATTGGCATGAACTTGCGCAAACCACCCATGTCTTTTCTCATGTCAAACGAGTGGTGCGATGCACTATGGCTGATTGATCCAGCACACAGGAACAAGCACGCCTTGAAGAACGCGTGAGTGAAGATGTGAAATACCGCTGGCGTCCAAGCGCCGGCGCCAAGCCCCATCATCATGTATCCCAACTGACTCACCGTTGAGTACGCAAGCACTTTCTTGATGTCGTTCTGTACGAATGCAAGTGCGGCCGCAATGATGATCGTGATGCCACCAATGATTGTGATTAGGTTGCTTCCGGTGCCAAGAATGTCGAAGCCCGTGAAAAACACTGGGTACAAACGGGCCACCAAAAACACTCCGGCAACCACCATGGTTGACGAATGCAAGAGCGAACTGACTGGTGTTGGGCCAGCCATTGCGTCGGGCAACCACGTGTGCAAAGGAAACTGACCACTCTTGCCAATGGCTGCGATGAAGAGTGCAATTGCAGCGATCAAGATCACGTTGCTGCCGGGCTCACCCGAGAGGGCCCAGGCCGAAATGCCACGAATCGAGAACCCAGATAGGCCAAGTTCTTTTGTTGTCCATTCATTGGATGCGAAATACAACATCGAAATGCCAACGAGCAGTCCAATGTCGCCAGTACGCACGGTAAAGAACGCCTTGAGGGCGGCACGACTATTCGCGCCTTCTTCCCACCAGTGGCCAATCAACATGAAGCTGCACAAGCCCATGATTTCCCAACCGAGCAAGAAGAGAATCATGTCTTCGGCAACAACCATGGCAAGCATGCCAGCCGAGAACAATGTGAGTGCTGCAAAGAAGTGCGTGTAGCGGCGATCGCCACGCAGGTATTCAAGCGAATAAATCTGCACGAGTGTTGAGATAAATGCCACGACAACAAGCACGATGACGGAGAGTCCGTCGATTGACTGACCGATCGTGAACTTCATGCCACCGATCTGCCACCAATTCCACACCCGCACTACTGGTGTAATGAATTGTCCTTCTGCTGCGCCGTTAACTCTGGTAATCCATTGCGACGCCGCACCTGCGCTGAGTGCGAGGCTGCCGAGCATCGACAGCACGCCGATTTCGCTGCCTTTCATTGGCAAGCGCTTGCCAAACAAAATGATGATCGCAAAACCGATCACCGGAATAATTGGGATCAGCCAAGCGTGCTCTAGGAACCAACCCGACGACAGTGCCACTGCGGCTTCAGTTACTTCAGAGGCTGCAAACATCGTTAGCCCTTCATCTCTGACAAGTCATCAAGCGAAATAGTGCGGCGATTGCGATAGATCAACAACAC
>Ga0214919_10008109_pt1 | contig 13969 bp, 7 predicted proteins | sample LL1503_MetaG_FD_177994 | JGI IMG/M metagenome (GOLD analysis project Ga0214919, IMG submission 177994) | Freshwater microbial communities from Lake Lanier, Atlanta, Georgia, United States - LL-1503 | ecosystem: Environmental > Aquatic > Freshwater > Lake | place: USA: Georgia | collected 2015-03-15
TTTCTAATAATAATGTATTTATAGAAAATAATTTCTAATAATAATGTATTTATAGAAAATAATTTCTAATAATAATGTATTTATAGAAAATAATTTCTAATAATAATGTATTTATAGAAAATAATTTCTAATAATAATGTATTTATAGAAAATAATTTGTTTAAATTTATTAAATAATTTATAAAATCTGTATTATTATTTATTATTAATAAATCTAATATTATATTTTTTTTTAATACCGTTTTGGTTCTATATCAAATTGATCATATTTATTGCTCAGCAATAATCTATGATAATTTATTGTAGCAAAAATCTAAATCTTAATATACCTTTTACACTTTTTTAGCTTCGCGAAGCAAATAATTTATGAAAGTATTATTGTTATTAATTAATAATATTTCTAATAGTTTATTTTTGTCTAATAAAGGTTTTTCTTTAATACCGATATTTGAACAATTCATATATTTTATATATAATTTAGGATAATTAAGCAAGAATTCAAACTTAATTCTACTTATAATTAACTCAAACCTAATTTGTATAGAGTAATTTTTAGTATTTGATTTAATATCTTTATATGTTAAAATCTTTCCTTCTTTTAGGGACGAATTTAATATCTCAATTAATTGTTTTCCTTTTGGAAATATTTTTAAATATTTTTTCATAGCACTATTATAAAAATCATTATTATTATCAAAAATTTGTTTTAATATATTTTCGTCCCAATTTTTTATAGTAAACCAAGGCGCATTTTTTTTTTGGGTACAAAAACTAAATATATATTGTTCACCTGTTATTAAAGATAATATTCTAGTCGTTATTTCATGAAAATGCCATAATTCGTTATATTTCTTAAAATTTATATCTTTTTCATTATTATATTTTTTAGATTTAACGCTACCATAATCTATGGCACTTAATTGATAGCCTTCATATGGTATTCTAAATTGAGATTTTTCATATGTTAAATTAAATGATTTTCTAGTAGTTTTATTTATCATAATATTCCCACTATGTAAATCAGAATGTGAATATCCACCATTATTTAATATACAAATAATATTAATTATTTGAAAAATAAATGACATTACTAACTTTTTAGAAATTATTTTTTTATTATATATAAACTCTCCTAACATCATACTTCCTTTATAGTCCATTAAATGTTCCATTACCCATTTAGACTTATCCATTTCCTCTAATTTTGTATCTATTATATAATTGTCTGTTCTAATTTGAATATGCGATATTGTATCAGTAATATTATAACCATATAATTTAGTAAAAAAAATTTGTAAATTTTTAGGAAGAGTATTGATATAATTATATAAATCTATTTCTTTCCATATTTTATTTGTATCATTAATTATTTTATCTTGTTCTAATATTTTAAATCGTTTTAATGCATAAATTTTATTTTTATATTCACATAAGTAAGTAGTTCCAAAGAGACCAGAACCCAGTTTTTTTTTAATTTTAATATTATTAAAATCTATTTTCATATAATAAATAAAGATTATTATTTTTAAATTAACAGAAATGTTATATAATGTTGAATTGTAAATATATTAAATATGACTTTTATTTATAGTTACTCTAGAAATATTTAGAATTCATATAATAAAATACTAATAATTAATACATGGCATATACTATTATATAAAATAAATTGTTAATAAATTATATATTAACTTTTAATTTGAAATTAACTTTTAATTTGAAACTGTGGATAAATGTTAGGTTCTTTTTCAATTAAATCTTTTAAGTGTAAAATATTTGGTGGTATTATTAATTGTAGTTGTTTATGACTAGCATCATATAAACATCCCATTATACAACAATTATTAGTACCATAATATTTATATAAATTTTCATTAGATTTATCAATAAATTTAATTTGATAATAAGGTGTATTAGTAATTATTCCAACAAATCTTTCTAATACCATTCCATGGGTTATAACTAATATACATTTTTTTTTTAAAGTTTTTAAATATTTAAAAAATTTCATATCATTACTAAATAATTTTTTAGGAGGTATATGTTTCATCATTTGAGCAATTGCAATATGATATTTTTTAGTTAAATCATACCGTTCAAAAGGATCAGTAGTTTCATTTATAAGTTTTTCTAATTTGCTACATTTAATAATATCTTTAATATCCACATATTTAGTAAATAACGCTAACTTTTCTTTATCTTTTAATAATTCTATTGATGATTCGGTAGATTTTATATTTTTATCTGCAAATTTTTTATAAATTTCTGGATATTGTTCAATAATTAAATCATTATATATTATTTTTTTAACATTTAGTTCTTTATTTATTATTTCAGCGGTTTGCATAGTTCTTAAATATGGGGAACAAATAATTAAGTCAAACTTGCCATAATTAGATAATATTTTTGCTGTTTTTTCAGCTTGCATCATTCCATGTTTTGTTAGTGGAACTTTGGTAGTATCTGCAACATATATTTTACTCACATTGGTTTCACTTAGACCATGTCTTACAAAAAATATTTTCATATATATATATATAATAAATAAAAAAATAAATCTTGATTAAGATTTTTAATACATTTGTATTAGAGTTTTTTACCTTTACACATTTAAAATGCTGATTTCTTTTTATAAACTTTTGCTATCTGCTAAAAGTTTTTTTTATATTATATTTTAATATATTATTTAATACATCTTTAATATTATTTTTAAGTTTATCATAAGACTAACTGAGTTTTTTTTTTATTTATATATTATTAAAATTTATTTTCATATTATTATATTACAAATTAAAAAAATAAAATAGTTGTAATAGACAAAAATATTAAAATATTTTAATATTTTAATATAATGCAATATTTAATATAAATAAAATAAAATATAATATTATATAATGTCTACATTAGATAATTTATTAAATGAAGAATATAAAACCTTAATTGATTTAAAAAATATAATTTCTATTTCACAAGATACTATACTATCAAATTCAGTTACATTTTCATCAATTTTAGTTGTTTCCGGTATGACAATATTTAATAATAATTTATCTATGAATACTAATTTAAATATATTGGGTAATTCAATAGCAAATGGTCCAATGACAATTACTTCTAACTTACATAATATTAATAATAATAATTTATATCAAGTTTCAGCTAATAATTTAAATATATTAAAAAATGCTACATTTCAAAATATTACTACACCTACTATTAATGTACCTAATGGTGTTAGTACTTTCAAAAATATTACTGGTAATTCTATTTTAAATGTTTCTAATAATTGTATAGCAAATACTTTAACATTAAATTCAAATTTATATGTTTCAGGAATAACAACATTAAATGGTATATTAACTTTAGATTCTGCTTATACTATTACCCAATATAGTATATTAAATAATTTAAGTTCAAATATGTTATGTGTTTCAAATTTAACATTATTAAATAATGATACTACAATTTATAATTCACTTTATGTATCCGGATATAGTTTATTTGGTAGTGTATCATTAAATTCAAATTTAACTATATCTAACACAACAATTTTAAATTATGCAACAATTATGGGTGATTTAACTTTAAATGATTTTAATAGTAATGTTGTTAGGATAACAGGTAATATTAATGTTATTGGTGGAACTAATTATAATAATATTTCAATAAATTCAAATTTATTAGTATCAGGTTATACAAATATTAACGGAAATTCAACTGTATTAAATAATTTATATGTAACAAATAATTCAATTATTTCTGGAAATATTAGTATATTAGGCAACATTAATGTTACTAATATGTCAATTCAAGATACATTAATAGTTTCTGGAAATACTATACTGAAATCATTAAATATTAGTGGTCCATCTACATTTGGAGCATTAAATATATTAGGTAATATTAATGGCAGATTAAAGAATTTTGATACTAATGAAGATGCTGCTAATAATGGTATACCATTATTTGGATTATATAGAACTGGTGGAATTGTTAAAATAAGGCTGGATATTAATCCAATCTATGTTGTTTTAATAGGTCCCTCAGTTATAACAATGTATACAACTAATATTTATACTGAACTTGGTATTTATGCAATACCAACAGTAAAAATGAATTCATTAGATATTATAACATCTAAGATTACTTCTGTTAGTATAAGTAATGGATCATCATTAAATAATATATTAACTTCACCTATAACAATTACTAATAATACTTCATTTATTATTCCAACTACAATAATACCAACTGTAAATGCATTAACATATAATATAACATATACATGTATTGATATATCAAGTAACACTAGATTAATATCTAGAATGGTAAATATTTATAATATACCTATAATTAATAGTATTACGTTAGCTTCAAATCAATTAGCAATTAATGTTGATATTACAGGTATATATTATTCAAAAAGTTATATTATTAAATTTAATTCTATTACTATTGTACCAGAAACAATATTTATTGGGAATACAATTGATGTTAGTATATTAAATTCTAATGCAAATTATATTATTACTATAAATTTAAAAGATGCAACAGGTATAAATATAGCAACAAAAAGTAGTAATTTTAATATTGATTTCTTGCCTCCATATTTAGGAATATCAAATATTTTATATATTACACCTAATACAATTTTTAATATTTATACTTCTGTAAATGCAGTTGATGCTCCAACAAATTATCCATTTTCTATAAATTCATCTAATATTGTTTCATTTACCGATGTTAGTAAAAATCCTTTACAGTTACCTTCTAATGGCTTATTAGATACTAGCATTAATACATCTTTTAATATTATTTATACTTTAACTGATGAATTTGGAAATAATAATATTGTTCCAATAAATATTAATATTAGTCCCTTACCTCTTACAGGTATTTATTATTGGATTGACCCTTCTAATTTAAATACATTAAAAATGGATTCAAAATATAATTTAGCATCAATTACTGATATTTCAGGAACTAATGTAAAAATGATTCCGTTTGTAGGAATTCCAAAAATTAAATTAAATGCAATAAATGGTTTATCAGTTCTTGATTTTACAAATTCATCTTCATTGGTAAGTAATAATACATACCCAAATTCTTATAGTGTTACATTAGCAATAATAGTTAATTTTTATCAACCAACTAATTGGGGTGCTATATGGGGTCATTTTAATAATCATGATAATGATATTTCTTTAAGAAATACATATTATCAAAATAATATAAATTGGCATACTAATAATGATAATAGTGTAGTTCAATTACAATTTTTACCTTCTATACCTGTCATGTATATTGGAGTATTAGTGCAAGGAACATATAGATATTTTAAAATGATTAATTTAATGACTGGTAATGAAATATCAATTACCGGATCAAATCCATTAACAATGAATCTTGCAAATTGTCCATTTAGATTAGGTTCAAGTGAGATAACTACTGAATTGTCATTATGTGATGTTGGTGAATGTATGTATTGGAAAAGAGTTTTAAATTCAGTTGAAATATATAATATTTCACAATATTTATTTAGAAAATGGGGTAAATCAACAGCAACCTTAAATTATACATCATTACCATATACAATAGCATTAAACGGCCCTAATCCTTATAAAATTAAACAAAATGGTTTATATACTGAATATGGTATAACTATAAATAGTATGATAGATTCTACTCTAGTTCCAGTCATAACAGGAACTTATGATTTAAGTACTATTGGAACATATACTATAACCTATACTATAAATAATTTTTCTTCAACTCAAAGTATTTCTAGAACAATTAATGTATTTTCTAATAAAATTATGGGTTATGATACTAGTAATGGAAATTTACAAATTAATAGTGGATTAAACTTTAATGTTTTAAATGGTGTTAATTGGACTATTGAATGTTGGATTAATATGTATAAAAATAATACTACAAATATAAGTGCAATAATTGATTTTGGACAACCAAATAATGATAATCCTTATTTACCTTCATCTAGATTTTGGATGGAAATTAATAATAATAAAGTAGGTATTAATGCAATGGGCAATTCTACAACTGGTCTTACAATAAATAAAAAAATATCTTTTAATTCATGGACACATGTAGTTTGTATGAGATATAATAATAACATATATAGTTTTATTAATGGATTTGCCAGTCCAGGTGAAGGTAGTCCCGGTTATTTAAATGGATTAAATAATTTAACTTATATAGTTATTGGTAATGCTGCTAATTGGGTTTATAATCCAGTTAGAAATTATGGGTTTCTAGGTCAAATTAGCCAACCATTAATAACTTTAGGAGCTAAATATAATATTTCTGGTTTTATTCCATCTTGGGATTTAACACCTAGTGATTTTTCAAATGTAGTATTTTTCTTAAATAATAATACTGATTTAATATCTTCTTTATCAGTTGTTCAAAATTTAACGGTTTCTACTACCACTTTTACATCTATTCCTGTATCACCAATATTAACATTAAATGGTAATTCATTAATTACATTATCATTAGGTGCTACTCAATATATTGATCCTGGAATTACTATTAGTGATCCATTAGGACGAGATTTAAATCAATATAATGTAAATATTACATCAATAACTGATATTTACAATAATGAATTATTACAAAATAATTTAAATGGAACAACAACTAATACTATATCTAATGCAATTATTAATACTTCACTAACAACAATAATACCTAATAATATTTCAAAGTCTATTTATTTTACTCACGACCAGCCGCAACAAAATTTATCAGGTACATTATGTTGTACTTCTTCAAAATGGACTATTAGTTTTTGGATATATTCTATAAGAAATGGTGGAGTATTGTACAGTAATAATGGTTCAGCTCTTATTTATAGAGAAGGAAACACACTAGGTTCAATAGGTTTAACTGATAATGGCACTACATATTTACAATTAGCAAATGTTAATTTACCTGATGGATGGGTACATGTTGTTTTTAATTATGATACAACACAGACAGATCCAACTAAAAGATATATATGTTATTTAAATAATGTATTAACTTTAAATAATGGACGTTATAGTGCTAGTGGTAGTAATTTATATTTAAATCAAGTTTTATATGACTTTAAAACACCTACTAAATTTTTTATGGGAACTGATAAAAATTTAAATAATCAAATAAATGCTTATATATCTCAATTTATATTTGTTGATAATCTAGTACTAACTCCAGATAATTTTGGATATTTTTATAATAATGTATGGATAACAAAACCATATAGTGGAACTTTTGGAGCTTATGGTGTTTATTTAAATTTTTCAAATTCTGCTATTCCAGGTTTAGATATAAGTGGTAATAATAAAAATTGGACTAATTATAATGTATTATCAAAGCATGTTGTTGCATATAATATATGTCCACAAATTGCTATTAATAATACAAATATAATAACATCTAATGCAACTATATATCCATTAAATTTGTATACTATTACATATTCTCTTAATAATTATACAACAAAAATTAGTAGAATTGTAAATATTCTTAATTTTGATATTTCAAATCCAGCTAATATATTGATACCATATAATAATACTAATATAACAACAACATTTAATGCTTATTATCAGTGGGGTTCTAATTTTATTTTTTCTAATAATAACATGTATGGTGGTTTATATAGTGGTTGGGCAATTAATCCATTGGTTATTAATTGGTTTAATTTTAATAGTTCATGGTCTATAATAATGAAAGGTACTTATTTATCTATTGGTAATTATAGAAGATTTTATTGTATGTTTGATCCAGAAATGAGTAATTGGGTACCCGGATTAACTGGAGATATAGGTGGAACTTACAACATATGGATTGCGGAAAGCCCAGCAGAGTTAGTTTTTACTAATGGTCAGGGTTATTCATCAAGTAAAAGAGGTGTGCCATGGACTATGATGTTATCTGGTTTTTATATTATATTTAGAAGAGATAATAATGGATATGTATATTTTACTATGACTGATATTAATCAAAATATATATTATGATTTTAAATCATCAAATCCAACTACTTTTGTTTATTATCAAAGTCCAATAGCTATACAACAAATGGTGAATTATCAATGGGAAAAAGGTATATTAGTTACCAATAATACAACAGCAACTATTAATGATTGGATTAATGCTTATGGTGTTTAATATCTAAATAATTATTATTCCAATATAATATTATTGCAATTATCAAAAATATTTTTTTTTTATTTTCTAATTAAATATTATAAATATTTAATATTAGTATTTAATATTTTATTTTTATAATATATAAAAAAAAGAAAATAATTATATTTATGTCATCAAATAAAAGTTTTATTATTAAACGTAATGGAACACAAGAACCTGTATATTTTGATAAAATAACTGAAAGAATAAATAAATTAATAAATCTTAATGAAACAATTTTTTTAGATCCTATTTTAGTTGCTCAAAAAGTTGTTGCAAGAATATATCCTGGTATAACCACTGAAGAATTAGATATAGAATCAGCCGAAGTATGCGTAAATTTATCTACAACTCACCCATTATATGCAAACTTAGGAGGAAGAATTTTAGTATCAAATTTACATAAAAAAACTAGTAATATTTTTTCAGATAAAATGAAATTAATTACTACTATAAATAAAGAGTGGTTGGATTTTGTATTAAATAATTTAGATGAATTAAATCAAATAATTGATTATTCTAGAGATTATTATTATGACTATTTTGGTTTTAAAACTTTAGAAAAAGCATATTTATTAAAGCATGATAATAAAATAATAGAAAGACCCCAAGATATGTTATTACGAACATCTATTACATTAACTTATAATTCATCTGCTAATTCAAATAATAAAATAGATTTAATAAAAAAAACTTATAATGAATTATCAACCGGAAGGTATATACATGCTAGTCCCACATTATTTAATTCAGGAACAAATCATATGCAATTATCATCTTGTTTTATGTTAGATACAGAAGTTATGACGGATAAAGGAATACAAAAAATTCAAGATATTAAAATTAATGATCAAGTTATTACACATACTAATAAGTTTCAAAAAGTTTTACAATTACATAAAAATGATTTAGGAGAACGGGATATTTATGAATTATCCGTATTTAAAACTAAATCTATATATGTGACAAATAATCATAAATTTTTATCAATAAATAAGGATAATGATAAACCTACATGGAGAAGAATTGATGAGTTAGATTCAACTCATTATATTGCAAGTCCTAATTATGAAGGTTTGATAAAAACAGATAATATTACTTATGAAAATCAAATAATAATAGTATCCAAAGATTTAGTTAAATTATTTGGAATATTTATTAATAGTGGTTTAATAATTGAAAATAATAATGAAATAGTAGGTATATCATTTTATAGTAAAAATTTTAATGAGATTTGTTTTATTATAGAAATTATTAAAAATATTTTTTTAGAAACTACCGAAGAAAATGAGGGTTATTTAATTTATAATTCATTAATATTAGCTAATTTTTTTAATTATATATTTGATAATTATTTATGGAAAAATATAATTAAATGGGATTTAGAATTAGTTGATAGTTTTTTATCCGTTATTTCACCATATAATACTAAATTTAAAAATGAGATATATCATTTATCGAGAATGTATGGAATTATTGAATCAGATAAAAATGTAAAAAATATTAATAATAGTTTTGGTTCCAAAGATACAAAATTTTTAAAAATAATGAATTTAACAAAAACTAATAATAAACCAGATTTTGTATATACACTTGGTGTTGAACATGATCATTCTTATAATGTTGAAGGATTAATTTGTGAAAATTGTTTTCTTTTAGGAACTAATGATTCACTAGAAGATATTACTCATACTTGGGATTCATGTGCTAAAATTTCAAAATGGGCCGGTGGAATTGGATTACATGTATCTAATATTAGAGGAAAAAATAGTAAAATTAATGGAACTGGTGGATTATCTAATGGAATAGTTCCTTTTTTAAAAGTATTTAATGAAATTGCAAGATGGATTGATCAAGGAGGTAAAAGATCAGGTTCAATTGCTATTTATTTAGAACCTCATCATCCGGATATAATGGATTTTTTAGAATTAAGAAAAAATTTTGGTTCAGAAACAGAACGTACTAGAGATTTATTTTTAGCTTTATGGATTTCTGATTTATTTATGAAAACTGTTAATTCTGATGAAGATTGGTATTTAATGAGTTCGGATGAATGTCCTAATCTAACTGATGTTTATGGAGATGAATATGAAACTTTATACTTTAAATATGTATCAGAAAATAAATATAAATTAAAAATAAAAGCAAGAAAAATTTGGATGGCTATTATTGAATCACAAATTGAAACAGGTATGCCATATATGCTTTATAAAGATACAATTAATAGTAAAAATAACCAAAAAAATTTAGGAACAATTAAATCAAGTAATTTATGTGCGGAAATAGTTCAATATTCTGATCATAATGAATATAGTGTTTGTAATTTGGCATCAATTGCTATTAATAAATTTATTATTGATGTAGATTTATTAGGAACATGGATTATATATACTAAAGAAAATTGCAATTATTGTAAATATGCTAAAAGTTATTTAGATAATAATAACATAATTTATGAAGAAAAGAATAATCTAGAGGAATTAAAAATGTTATTAAATTATTCATCAAGTATTACTTTTCCACAAATATTTCATAATAATGTTCATGTTGGTGGATGGACTGAATTATTTAATTATACCGCAAAACAATATGATTATAATGAATTATTTAAAACAGCTTATTTAGCAACAGTTAATTTAAATAATGTTATTGATATTAATTATTATCCAGTTCCTGAAACTAAAAGGTCAAATATGAGACATAGACCAATAGGATTAGGAATTCAAGGATTGGCAGATACATTAGTTTTATTAAGAATTCCTTTTGATAGTGATAAAGCTATTGAATTTAATCAAAAAATGATGGAAACAATTTATTTAGCTGCAATAACTGCATCTAATGATATTGCAATTACAAGAACTTATGAAATGAATACTTTTACTAATTATATAAATACTAATAATATAATAATTCCAGAATATTATGATGCTATATATAAATTAAATAGTATAGAAATAAATAATTTATATCATAAATTAAAACCTCATTATTTTGAAATAACTACAAAATATTTAGGCGCATATTCAACATTTGAAGGTTCTTTATTTTCAGAAGGGAAATTTCAATTTGACATGTATTCTGATAAAATAGATCTATTATATAAAGATAAATGGAATGAATTAAGAACAAAAGTAATTAAATATGGAACTAGAAATTCACTATTAACATCTTTAATGCCAACTGCTAGTACTAGTCAAATTTTAGGTAATAATGAATGTTTTGAATTTTTTACTAATAATATTTATACAAGAAAAACACAAGCAGGTGATTTTATATTAGTTAATAAACATTTAGTTAATGATTTAATTAAAATTAATATGTGGAATACTGACATAAAAGATTTAATTATTGCAAATAATGGGTCTATTCAAACATTAAATATTCCATTAAATATTAAAAATTTATACAAAACTATTTGGGAAATTAAACAATCTTATGTTTTATTAAATGCAAAAGCAAGAGCGTATTTCGTAGATCAAACACAGTCAATGAATCTTTTTATTGATATTCCCAATCATCAAAGATTAACATCATGTCATTTTAGTTCATGGAAAAATAAATTAAAAACTGGAATGTATTATCTTAGAAGTAAGCCAGCAACAGATGCGGTTAAATTTACTATTAATCCATCATTATTAAATAATAATAATGAATGTACTAATTGTTCTGCTTAAAATATATAATAATTTTTTATATTTTAAATATATATAAAAAATTATTATATTTATTCTAAATTAATATATATAATAATGTTCAAAGATAAATATTTAAAATATAAAATAAAATATCTTAATTTAATAGGTGGTGCTCAAGAACAAGAATTGCGTAGAAAGATAGCCACAATGTTTGATAAATCTAACATTACCGACTTGCCAAGTACAATAAAAGAAAAAATAATAACGTCATTTGTTGTCCATACATACTACAACAACTACTATAGACAAGTTAAACTTAAACAAGGTAATTGGTCTATATAAGTATATATTAGAGAATATGAATAAAAAAAAAATTATATAAGGATGATACATTTAATTTATATTTAGCGAAAATATTCAACTCTATGTGCGATGAACATTTTGAGTTGATATTATCAAGTAATAAATTAACTATATTAGAACCATTTTCCAGGCTACAAACCATAATTAATAACAAAATAACAAACCAAGAAACAGAACTAGAACTAATAGAAAAACAAAGAAAAGAAGAACTAGAACTAATAGAACAAAAAAGAAAACAAGAACTAGAACTAGAACAAAAAAGAATACAAGAAGAAAAAGAACTAAAACTAATAGAAATAAAAAGAATACAACAATTAGCCACTAACATTAATTTTGAAACGTTTTGTAGTAAAATACCATTAGATAACCAAAAATCAATAAGTAGTCCATTAAAAAAACCTACTCCCATATTAATAAGTGTTCCCATATTAATAAGTGTTCCCATATTAATAAGTGTACCATTAAAAAAATCTAGTTATATTCCAAACTACCAAAAACTTTTTTATATACATGATGAGCCAACTAAAACTTATATACCAATAATTATATTAGGTATGATGCCTCATGCCGAAGGTCTGCGTAAGGATGGTTTCCGTCCTATAGAAGAAAATGCTTATGATATTTATTTTATTACTAAAAGTAGTATACCAGAAGCAATTCTTCAAACTACACAAGCTTGTGAAATTGAAGCTTTTAATTCTACAGGTAACTATACGGGAGTGTCTATGAATGCTTACGGATCATGGGGTGTATCTGAATATATTAAAAGTATGGTGTATAACCTAATTAAATTTGTAGATAAAATTAGTGATGATGATGATATAATCACTAAAAACAGGAAATTAATTTATGATAAATTACAGACTAATAATATTAAGTTTTATGTATGTAGTAACATAGATATTGAGTTATACACATTTTGATATATTCACTAATAACTGGCTATTAATTAATGAAAAATTATAGACTAATAATATTATGTTTTATGTATGTAGTAATATAAAAATGTATTTATATACTATTTTAGACCCATTAAGATATTTATTTTTTATTTTGAGTTATAATGTATATTTTTCATAATATATTCATATTTTATTATTATATAATAGTTAAAATATTAATGAAATATGAATATTGATAAATATTAACATTATTAATAATTATAATAAAATATTATTAATAACTCTAATAACATTAATATATTTAAAATAATTTAACTTTAATTTTATACAATTAAGATTAATAATATAAAATAATATTAATAATATAAAAATAATGTATTTTTATATTATTAATAATATAAAATAATATTAATAATATAAAAATAATGTAAAAATAATGTATTTTTATTATATTAAGGAGTTGGTGCTAATAGCGCAGCCGCACATGAACTCTAACATACACTATATGCAGCCATAACACCTGGCATAGCCATCCATGCACCACCTCCAGCGGCAGCAGCTGCTACACCTGCACAAGCGGCCTGACATAGTCCATAAGCAATTGGACCAGCATTTACTTGTTGAATAATTAAGAAAAAATATAAAATATACTTCATTATAATAATTAAGATTTATTATTTAAATATTTTTTTTCAATTTTTTTAATTAATCATGTATTTTTAATTTAAAAATAATTAATTATGTATTTTTAATCTAAAAATAATTAATCATGTATTTTTAAATTAATAAATAATCTAAAAATAATTAATCATGTATTTTTAAATTAATAAATAATCTAAAAATAATTAATCATGTATTTTTAAATTAATAA
>Ga0214919_10008111_pt1 | contig 13967 bp, 13 predicted proteins | sample LL1503_MetaG_FD_177994 | JGI IMG/M metagenome (GOLD analysis project Ga0214919, IMG submission 177994) | Freshwater microbial communities from Lake Lanier, Atlanta, Georgia, United States - LL-1503 | ecosystem: Environmental > Aquatic > Freshwater > Lake | place: USA: Georgia | collected...
CGAGAGCGCCGAGATTGCGGATGAGGACTCCGTCGGGGTTGGCGTTCTCGATCAGGCGAAAAAATCCGGTCTCACCAGCCTTTTGAATTCTGGGGGTAGCGAGAAAGACGGGAACCTTTGATTTTTGACGGATAGATTCGACTGTGGGGGTGAAACGGCGGAGATCTTCAAAATCGAGGTACAGGAGATCGGGGGACTCAGCAAGGAGGGCCTCGGCTTGAGCTGGGTCGCGGCAGAGGACGGAGAGTTTGACGACTCCTAAAGCAGGGCTTTTGGCGGTGATGGGGGCAAGAAGCTGCGATAAAGCCGGCTCGGCCGATTGTCCCACATTCCTGGGATTGTTGGATAATGGAGCCGTGGCAGTTAGGTGGGCGACTAGGTCTCGACGGATGCGGTTGAGTTCAGAGACAGGCAAAATGACGGGCTGAGGAAGGTCGACCGCAAGGTCACCGAGATGAAAAGGGGTACCGCCCAGCCGACTTAACTGATCCCGGAGGGACTCAGTGGTGAGGGGGCGATTCCGGGCTGCAGTAAGGGGGATGGCGGACGATAACTTAACCTCTTGGTTTCCAGAAACGGCATGGATTTGAAGAGGTTGTGCAGGCAGCCCTGATATTTTTAGATGCAGTGGAGTCGTTTCGGTTGGAGCTTCCTTGGAACGTTCGGCCTTTAACTGCTTTTCCAGCTGTGGATCTTTGGTTTTCCAAACGCGATCGCCAGGTCGAGTGGAGTGTGGTGGGAGGGATCCGTAACGGAAGCTGATTCGGTTTCCTTGGACGCCAAAGAGAAATCCGCCCGGTTCGTTGTCGGTATCCGAACCACGATCGATGACGACTCCGTCGCCTGGATAAAGTGGGGTGAGCATTTCTTCGAGCTCGATCCAGTCGGGACCAGTCCGCGCTATTTTTCCCACAAAGGGGCCCCGCTTTTTCCCAAAGCGAGCGTGGACGAGTTGCTGATGATCGACGCCATGAAACCAACCTGAGAAAAGTCCTCGGCTGAATGTCATTTCCAGTCGATATTTATCTTCCTTGGAGGCTGGGGCGGGGAGATTGGCTAAGGCGCGATCGATGGCTTGGCGATAAACGGTGGTGACGGCTGTAATGTAGTCAGGGGATTTGAGCCGACCCTCGATCTTGAAAGAGTGAAGACCGAGTTTGATCAGTTCGGGGATTTCATCCACCGCGGCGAGGTCTTGGGGAGAGAGAAGGTAGGCCTGGTCCCCGAGATCGCGGGGTTGGCCATCGACTTCGAGGGTGTAGGGCATGCGGCAGGCTTGAGCGCACTCGCCACGGTTGGCGCTGCGGCGACCGAGGACTTCGCTGGTGAGGCACTGGCCTGAGTAGGCAACGCAGAGTGCCCCATGAACAAAAACTTCCAAGGGAAGGCCTGAGGGTTCTGTTGGGGATGGGAATTTGGCGAGTTCGCGGAGGGAGAGTTCTCGAGCAAGAACGGCGAGGGAGATGCCTTGGCGACGGGCAAAGGCGACGCCTTCGGGTGAGGTGAGGGTCATCTGGGTAGAGGCATGGATGGCAACCTGCGGGCAGACTTCTCGAGCCAATCGAACAAGTCCGAGATCCTGAACAATGATGGCATCGACCTTGGATTCTCCGACCCAGCGAAGGAGTCGTTCGGCTTCGGTAAGTTCGGAGGGGAAGATCAGGACATTGAGTGTGAGGTATCCGCGACGGCCACGTTGGTGAAGATATTCCATGACTTTGGGAAGGTCCGCCTCGGTAAAGTTTTCCGCACGGAGACGAGCATTGAATGCGGGCAGGCCAAAATAGACGGCGTCGGCCTCAGCGGTAACGGCGGCTTTGAGGCACTCCCAATCGCCTGCCGGGGCTAGGAGTTCAGGTTTATGTGGCGAGGCCATCCCAAAGGGTAGCCTCATTGGGGAGGGGAAACGAGCGGAGAGGTCTTAGTCGAGGAAACGAACTCGGCCTGTTTCCACGTCGTAGACGGCACCCATGACCTGCAGTTTGCCGTCTGCTTTGGCTTTCTGCAGGAGCTCACTGTTCTTGATGACTTCGATCATCTGGTAGCGGGTCAGTTCCTCAACGGCGTGATTGAGCTGATCCGCCTTTGAAAGATCACTGTGTTCCTTGTGAATTTTTTCGATCCCAGGCTGGAGAGATTTTGTGAGTAGGGAGATGTTTCCAGGGACGGGTTTGCCTTCGAGCGTGGCGGTGACAGCACCACACTTCGAGTGACCCAAAACAAGGATGGTATGAACACCCAAAGCGGCGACTCCGTATTCGAAGGTGGCATTGACTTCCGGGGTATCGAATCCTCCGGCATTTCTGCAGACAAAAAGGTCGCCGACGCCCATGTCAAAAATCAGTTCGGCGGGAGTGCGCGAGTCGGAACAGGTGAGGACAGCGACGGAAGGGGCTTGGCCGAGAGTTCCTGTCTTGGCCACGGTGCCGGTCTGCCACGTGTGGGCGATCGATTTCCCTTCTGCAAAACGCTGATTTCCTTTTTCAAGAGTGGCTTTGGCCCCCTCCATTTTGATTTCAGACCATGAGAGGGAAGCGGTTGCTAGAAAAGTCATCAGGGAAAGTAGTAGTTTTTGCATGGGATATTGATAACAACGCATTTCCATTGAGACAAGGCAGACTGGTCGCTCGGCATAGTTTTGCTAGGGTATTCGGATGGAGCGCAAACCCCCCTGGTTGAGAGCTAAGATTCCTAGTGGCCCTGGTTACACAAAGGTTAGGGATCTTGTTCAAGGTAATCGTCTGCACACGGTCTGTGAAAGTGCGCACTGCCCGAACCTGGGAGAGTGCTGGAGCCGAGGAACTGCCACGATCATGATTTTGGGGGAGACTTGTACGAGGAGTTGTCGTTTTTGTGCTATTGCGACCGGGAAACCTGGAGAGGTGGATTTTGGAGAACCTGCGCGGGTGGCGGATGCGGTGAGGATCATGGGGTTAAAACATGCGGTGATCACATCGGTGGCACGGGATGATTTACCCGACGGGGGAGCGGAAATTTGGGCAAGGACCGTGCGTGCGGTGAAACATGTGAATCCTGAGACTCATATCGAAGTTTTGATTCCCGATTTCAAGGGTCAGGAGCAGCCCCTGAGCACTGTCCTGGATGCAGATCCTGATATTTTGAATCACAATATGGAGACGGTGCGGCGCTTGCAGAAGCCGGTTCGGGTGCAGGCGCAGTATGAGCGGAGTATGGAAGTATTGCGCCGAGCCAAGGCCAGGGGTTTTGTCACCAAAACCGGACTGATGCTGGGGATTGGAGAAAAAGAGGAGGAGATTGAGGAGACTTTGGGAGATCTGGCCGCTGAAAAAGTGGATATCCTGACTTTGGGGCAATATTTGCGTCCGACGGAAAAGCACTTGCCTGTGGACCGATGGGTGACTCCCGAGGAGTTTGCCCATTGGAAGGACAGGGCGTTGGTTTTGGGGTTTGGAGTGTGTGAGAGCGGTCCTTTGGTGCGTAGTTCGTATCACGCGGAGGAGCAGTCGGCCAAGTTTACGGGTGTGTCCTCTTTAGATCACTCTCAGTAAGAAATTTAATTTCTAAAGATCGCTATGGCTGGGCATCGACCTCTGACCCCATATTCTAAAAATCGACTTCTAAACCCATAATAGACAATGATTTCCAAGACCTCTGACCCCATGGAAGTAATTGTGGATCAGGGGTTTATAAGGGCGTTTTTTAAAAGTGACCTCTGACCCCGTGGAATTTTCTATCAAGTCAACTGGAGTGAGGTAGTTGCGATTGATTAAGAGCTGGGGGGAAGCCAGTTGAGGGTGATATCGCGTTTTCCTTCGGGACCGCGGAGGTTGAGGGTAAGGCGTCCTCCTGGGGGATGGTAGACGGCACGGATTTCACCTTCTGAAAAATTGTAGTTTCGGATCACTCCCAGTGCCGCACGGGCTGAGCCTTGCTTGATCCAGTTCCAGTCGGCTGGAATTCTGTCTTCGGCGGCCTGGAGGGCAGGGATTGCAAGTTGGCCCCCGTTTCGGAAAGAGATTGTCCCATAGGCTCCGCGAATGTTTTTTCCTTGGGCGTTGACGTTGACGATCGCATCGACGGTCGAGCGAAGTTGAAAAGTTCCGGGGGTAAGAGCATCGGTAATGACACGGCTTTCCATATCGGAGGTGGAGGACCAGGCGGACCAGGGGAGGTCGGGGCGAAACTCGAGAGTAAACCCACCATCCAGAGAACCGCCACCGAGGAGGGCGTTGGCACGACCGTAGATTCCTTGAGAGTTGACGGTGACAGCGATGGAAAGGTTTTGGGCCGTGAGTTTGCGGTAGGTGATCTGATCGGCGAATAGGGTGGGGACAACATTCTTTGCGCGCTGTCCTTTGGAATCTTGGCCAAGGCTAAAGAAAAGATTTCCTCTGAGGTTGGCTACAGAAAGATCGTAGGCGGGGTAATTGATATCGGAAGAGGGGATCGTGAAGCGGGTAGAAAGTTGAAGCTGGGTAAAGTCGCTGAGTTCCAAATTCTTTTGTTCTGCAGCGAACCGCACAGGCAAGGGAAGGACGGGTTGCCCATTTATGGAAACAGCCAACTGGCCGTCGTTGAGGTTGAAGTTGCCGATTTTGTAAGGGGTGGTTGGGGTTTGGGGGGCACTCTTTTTTTCCTGGATACGGTCGACAAAGGCAAAGAGGTCGTCCCCTAAGTAGATTGTGGGGTGGGAGATGATGAGGGAACGGATTTGGTGTTGAACTAGCTCATCCCACGTGAAAACGACATCGATTTTGGGAAAGGCAAGGACTGGGGCAAGGGGATCGGAGGGGGAGTAGAAGATGAGTCGTTCGATGGTGGCACTTTGTAACGTGGGGGTAGTGGTTTTTTTCGAAGAGCCAAAGTGAACATCGGTAAAAAGAAGTGGGGTGGTATCGCCGAGGCGAAGAGGGGTGACAGGAATCCCGGGGCCAAGGTTGTCGAGAAATAGCGTGGATTCGGCGACAAGGAGGTGATCGATATGAATGGGTAGGCTTTTTCCGCTGCTGCTAGGCTTTTCCAAGCGACTCAACCAACCCTCTGCGCCATAGATGCGGAGATTGGCAAAGTGTCCTCGAAGAAAAGATGGCCCGAGGCGGATCGAGACAGTTTTGATGCGGAGAGCTGAGCCCTGTTGGATGCCGCGAACTTCAAGCTCCCCAAAGCCAATCCAGCTAGCGGAAGAAAATGAGGTAGAAAGATTGGCGACGAAGAGAAGGAGATGAAGGGGGATCGAGGGAAGAGCCAAAAAGAGGAACAGAAGCGTTCCCAAGGAGATGAGGAGATGGCGACGGATCACCTATTGACCTTAGGACGAGTTGGGGGAGGGGACGAGCAGTTCTAGGACAGGCGGGTTGTGGATTGAGGGTAGGAAAAAGTAAGATAGAGTTGTGCGATGAGGCAGGGATGGTTTTTAGGTTTGGCAATCTGTTGGGTGGGGTGTGCCACGGTCCGACTCGACACGCCGGAGCCCTTGCAAGTGGACATTCATATGAAAGTGGATGTGGAGCAGAAAGGCGGGGCTGAGGGAAAAGGTAAAAGCGAGACACTTTCGGTAGCGGAGGAGAGAAGAATGTTGTCCCATCAGGTGCAGGTTTTGAAAAACGACCATCGGGTTGGGGAAGGGGCGGACGGAACACTCATCCTGAAAGAAATTCCGAAGGACGAAGCCTATGCGGATTATGCCAAGACGGTGGTAACGAAAGAAAATGGGACTCGGGCAAAGTTATTTCAGGAGAAAGCCTCTTTGGAGGGAAAAAGCGAAGCTCAGTATGCGAAGGAGTTTGCGGAGCGTGCACGGGAGGCAAGTTATCCGGGGGAGTGGGTACAGGAGGAGAGTGGGAAATGGAGAAAAAAATAGGTTCTCCGAAGAATTGAAGGCGAGATGAAGTTGGACGATAGGGATTTGGTAGAAGAGTTTTCGCGGTCGGGAGGGCGTGGGGGTCAGAACGTTCAGAAAGTGGAGACTCGAGTTGTGCTGCGACATATTCCGACGGGAATTCGGGTGGTTGCGCAGGATGAGAGATTTCGTGAGGCAAATCGGATTCAGGCGCGAAAGAGAATGGTGAGAGCGCTGGTTGAACTGGAGAAAAAAATTCGTCTAGCTCAAGCAGCTGAAAGGTCGAAAGAGAGAAGCAGAAAAGCGCGCAGGAGTTGGGGTGCAACGCGGGAGTTGGTCGAGGGAAAACGAAAGCGGGCAAAAATTAAGGCGGGCAGGGGAAAGTGGCGGGGGGAGGGGTGAGCGCTTGGGTTTATGTTTTGCGATGTAGAGATGGGTCCCTGTATACGGGTTGGACGAATCGGTTGGAGATGCGATTGCGGGCTCACCAAGCGGGTAAGGGTAGTAAGTATACCCGTAGTCGATTACCGGTTTGCTTAGTTGCGGCTTGGCGGAAGCGAAGTGAAAAGGACGCGAGAAGGGGCGAGGTGCTCTTCAAGCAGCTGACCCGTCCTGCTAAGCTAGTGAAACTGAAGCGGTGGGGTGAGACAAAAAGTGCCGCCCGTGTCCGGTCACGGGCGGCACTCTGTTTTAGTTAAACTCCGCTTTTCTTGTTTGGGGCTGTTGCGGTTTTGGCTTGGCGGGCGGAGGCAGCAGCTTTTTTCTCCTCTGGGTTGAGGCGACCATCGCCGTCTTGATCAAACTTGGTGATGGTTTCCTTCTTTTGGTTTGCCATGGCATTGCGGCGAGCGGATTTTTCCGATTCGCTTAATTTGCCGTCCTGATCGGTGTCATATTTCCCGTGGAGTCTTTGGAAGAGCTCTTGTCGGGATGCGTCGGCGGCTTTTTGCTCTTCGGGATCGAGCTGACCATTTTGGTTGGCATCGAAGCGTTTGAGAAGCTTGGCGCTTTTGTCGCCTTCTTCTTGGCAGGCTTGGGCGAGGAGCCTTGGGGTGGGGTGAATGAGGGTTAAGGCGAGCAAGCCAAGGGCGAGCGCGCCACGATAGGTTAATTGTGTATTCATATTGGATTAAACTGGCGAAAAGAAAAAAGGGTTCGGTCGGAAGAGTAAAAAAGTTTCTAGTAGACCAGATTCATCCTAAAGCACTCATTATCAACGCAATAATTTTCAAGAAATTTGGGCATACTGTTATGAGGTGTGGTAAGGTGATTTATGGCAAAGAGACTCGTACTTGTCTTATTGTGTGTCTGTGGGGTTGGGGTGGCTTTCCTGCAATTTCGAGATCGGCAATTTTCAGCTTCCGATTCAACTATCCAGCCTAATGGAAAAGTTGGATTGAGTGGTAAAAAGGGTGAAACAATCGGAGATGCGACAGGGGTCTCTGGTGCTGCGAAGAGTTCAGTGATTGTGAAAAAAGTTGAGTCAGGAAAGCAAGGACAAGTAGTGGTTGGTCCCCGCAAGATTATTCCGGAGCGTGCTTCTCCGATGGATCGGCCCTCTGCCGATGAGTTGAAAAGATTTCCGACGGCCAAAGTGATGATGGCGGGTTCGGTGGCGGGGCCTGGAGCGAATCAGGTGACGCAAGTTCGGATTCTCGACACAGATTTCAAGTATCCTCATGTAAGGACAGAGGAGGTGATTGATCAGTCGACGGGTCAGGTTCTCTATCGAGAGGAGATGGTAGCGGATCATTTACTAGTCACTTTGGAGAACGGGCAAGACCCTGCCATGTTGGCCGAGAGCTTGGGCGATGGCGTTAGCAGTGTGGAAAGGGTCTCGTCCGACGTACCGTTGTTTCGGGTGCACTTGTCATCCCCCACTTTGGAGGCTTTGCCGACAAAGCTTGATCTGGCAGGTGACCAAGACACGGTGGTTGCGGCCGAGCCAGATTACATTCGCCAAGGGCTTCTTGTGCCAAACGATCCGAAATACCTTGATGGAACACTTTGGGGATTGAATCAAACCTCGGATGTGGACGTGGACGCGCCTGAGGGTTGGGATGTACGAACGACGGCAGCTTCAATGGTGGTGGCGGTGATTGATACTGGGGTTCGTTATACCCACCAAGATCTAGCTGCCAATATCTGGGTCAATTCTGGAGAAATTGCGGGCAATGGGGTGGATGATGATCGTAACGGGATCGTGGACGATGTGTATGGGTTTGATGCGTACAATAACGATGGGGATCCGATGGATGATCAGGGTCATGGGACTCACTGCGCTGGGACAGTTGGAGGAGTGGGCAATAATGGAGTTGGGATCACAGGGGTGGCTTGGGGCGTGAAAATGATGGCGTGTAAATTTCTCTCCAACACGGGAAGCGGGACGGACAGTGATGCGATCCGTTGTATCGATTATGCCAGAGCGAAGGGGGCGAAGGTTCTAAGCAACAGCTGGGGTGGCGGGGGAGCTAATTCATCTCTCCTTGCGGCGATTGAAAGGTGCCGTGCAGCAGGGGTTCTTTTCGTAGCGGCAGCGGGAAATGAGTCGAATAACAACGATAGTTGGGCCTCCTATCCTGCGAGTTACACGACAGACAACATTATATCCGTCGCGGCCACGACACGGACGGATGGATTAGCTAACTTTTCCAATTATGGTGCGACCAGCGTTGATTTAGGAGCTCCAGGAGATGGAATTTATTCGACCGTATCTGGGTCGAACAGTGCCTATGCGACCTACAGCGGGACCTCGATGGCGACTCCACACGTAGCAGGGGCGTTGTCGATGATTGCCGCCCAGTACCCGACGGAAAGTTACTCCTCCCTGATCAGCCGACTGCTGAGTGGAACGGACAAGATTGGATCCCTATCAGGAAAGACCAAATCGGGTGGACGAATGAATCTGGCCAAATCTCTTGGCACCGCGACACCGCCCCAGCCCATCCGGCCTGGAAACGACTCTTTTGCCAGTGCGACCAGTGCGACGGGCTCCTCTTGGACTCTCTTGGGAAGTAATGTGGATGGCACCTCGGAGGGCGGAGAGCCCAGCCACGCGGGTAGTGCCCCGGCAAAATCGGTTTGGTGGGTCTGGACCGCGCCCAGCACCGGAACCTGCACCCTCTCAACCTTTGGATCCGCGTTCGACACCCTAGTGGCAGTGTATCAAGGGACGAGTGTCGGGGCATTAAGTGCAGTAGCGTCGAACGATAACAGTGCGAGCGGGGTTACGACCAGCAGCGTATCCTTTCCTGTGACTTTGGGAGCGGTTTACCGCATTGCGGTGGATGGTAAAAGTGGTGCCTCCGGTTCAATTACATTGCGTGGATCGGTCACAGTTCCTGGTCCTTCGAATGACATATTTGCGAATGCAGTTTCACTGAGTGGAAACACCTTTACCGTGTCGGGAAGTAATGTTGGTGCTACCTCGGAATTGAGTGAACCTCGTCACGCTGGCCAAAGGGGAGGAAAGTCGGTCTGGTGGAGATGGACGGCGCCGAGCAGTGGAACGTTAACGGTCGCAACCACCTCCTCCACCTTTGATACCCTACTCGGAATTTATACAGGTTCCGTTGTGGGATCTTTGGCTCGGGTAGGGTCAAACGACGATGAGTCGGCCTCCGTGCGAACGAGTCGAGTGTCGATTTCAGTGGTGGCGGGAACGACCTATTGGATCGCGGTGGATGGATATCAGGGTGCCCAAGGCAGCATCCGACTAGCCGGAACTTTCCAACCCAAGGTTACCCTGACCGCTCCGACCACGTTGAGTGCCATGCGGAATACTCAAAATCAGGTGGCCATTTCTTGGGGGACAGTCCAACAGGCGTCTCAATATGAAGTGAGCCTTTCCAGTGCCACGCAGATTTGGGCGAGTGGGTTTGCGACTGGCACAAGCATGAGATCGAGTGGATCGATTTCCAGGTCGATTGTGCTTACAGCCAAGGTGCGTGCCATCGGCGCCAGTGGCGAGGTAGGGCCTTGGTCGGCCCCCGTAACTGTTCGTTAGGAAACTTTAGTTCACGATAGGACTCGTGGGGTCGGTCCTATTTCTTTAGAAATTTACTGAAGAGATTGCCGGGCTTCGCAGGAGTTGCCCCAGGCTGAGAGGCAGGAAGGGACGCTGGTTTGACTTGAAGGGACGGAAGAGGGAGTGGCGATTTCACAGCATTGGCAGGCACAGCGAGTGGGCTGAGAGTGGTGGAGCTGTTCGGGGCGCTAGTTAAGGTGTTGGGGGGGCGAACGGTTGTTCCTAGGGTGGCGGCGATACCCATTTTTGGTGCGGTGTTCAGGATTTGCTTTTCAGCATGAAGGACAGCGGTTGAGGGCATCGCGGTGGTAGGGGGGCGACTGGCGATGCTTCTTTCAAGAGCAGAAGCCATTTTCTCAACAGTGCGATTCAGCTGGTCGACCTTTTGAAGAAGCTCTTGGGCCCAAGCGGGTTCTGCTGTGGATGGGAGTGGTGTAGTGGCGTTGGATGCTGAGGAAGGTGAGGGAGCGGCAGTGGGGTTAAATCTTGGTGCTGGTTGAGCTGTACTGGGGATTGGGCCGAGTGATGAAAACGCGACCCAATCTTGTCCGCCCTCAATGACCACAAGAGTGGAGTCTTGGATCGTGCCTAGGTTTCGGAGATTTTGCAGTTCGGCATGGGCGATAGGGCCGGCGGCTTGGTTTTGGGCGTCGACGTAGTAGTAGCGGGAGGTGCTGCTCATCGGGCACAAGATTGGGCCGATTTTGTGGAATTGGCCAGAGAAGAGGTGGAGAGAGAGGTGAGGTAGTCGTAGGCCTTGCGGTAGCTTTTGGATTCAAGAAAGTGGCTCAGGCGAGGATCTAGCTGGGGGGCAAGAGTCGCCTCGAGTCGCTCGAGAAGAAGGCAGTGGGGAATTAGATCTGGAGGGGAGGGAAGCTTTTGGGCGTCCACTGCACTCCGATAATCCTCTAAGGCTTTGAGAAGGGTGGAGTCAGCTAAGGAAAGGGGCACTCCGAACTTTAGGCAGGGGGTTTTGCTGTGTCGAATGCTTGAGTCGGCGAGGATAACGATTTAGGAATAGAGGATGGCCGCTCTTGTAAATCGGATTGCTGTGTTAGCTGGGGACGGGATCGGACCCGAGGTGATGGGCGCGACAATGCTGGTGGCAAAAGAGCTGGAAAAGAAGCATGGGCTCCAGTTGGAATGGAAAGAAGGTTTGGTGGGGGGAGCCGCCATCGATGCGAAGGGCAAGGCACTGCCCGACGAAACGGTTGAGCTATGTCGTTCTGCCAAAGCGGTGCTTTTCGGCAGCGTGGGTGGGCCAAAGTGGGAAAATTTACCACCGAACGAGCAACCGGAGCGGGCGGCACTTCTACCCTTAAGAAAAATCTTTGGGCTGTATGCGAATTTGCGACCTGCGGTTTTGTATCCGGAGTTAGTAAAATGTTCTCCCTTACATTCCGATCGGGTGGCGGGTGGTTTCGATCTGTTGGTGGTGCGGGAGCTAACGGGGGGACTTTATTTTGGTCAGCCCAAGGAGACGACGAAGACAGCGAGGGGGGAACGTGCGGTGGATACGATGGTGTATGAAACGCATGAGATTGAACGAGTGGCGGAGGTGGCTTTTCGGGCAGCCTCGTTTCGCAAGAAGAGAGTGACGCTGGCGGATAAGGCGAATGTCTTAGAAACAAGTCTACTCTGGAGAAAAGTTGTTCGGGGTGTGGCAGCGAGGCATCCCACGATCACTTTAGACTTTATCTATGCGGATAATGCGGCAATGCAGTTGGTCAGAGATCCGGGGCGATTCGATGTGCTGCTCTGTGAGAACTTATTCGGCGATATGTTGAGTGATCAAGCGGCGGCGGTCGCTGGGTCGCTGGGGATGTTGCCTAGTGCGTCCTTGGGAGAGGGAAGTTTTGGTTTGTACGAGCCGGCGGGCGGATCGGCCCCTGACATTGCGGGCAAAGGAGTAGCGAATCCGATAGCGCAGATCCTTTCCTTGGCGTTGCTCTGTGAGATGAGTTTGGGTCAACCCGAGGCGGCGGAGAGTATTCGGCAGGCGGTGGCAGGGGCAATTCGGGAGGGTTGGCGAACGGCTGATCTGGCTTTGGCGGGAGAGAAGAAAGTGGGGACCCAAGAGATTGCTAAAGAGATTGCCCGAAGGGTGGCCTTAGGACGGGGAAAGGGTTAGAAGAGAGGTATGCCATCGACACTTTTTGAGCTGATGCGGTTGGGGGGCCCGATTATGTGGGTCATCCTTGGGGCGAGTGTGGTCGCGGTGGGGGTTTTTGTGGAGCGGGTATTCGCTTATCGAAAAATGGGGGTACCGTTGGATCCCTTTTTGGATGGGATTGCCTCACTAGTGAAGGAGAGACGGTACCAAGAGGCTCTAGAGAGGTGTGACGAAGCGCATGGCCCGGCGATCCGGGTGATTCAGGCGGGATTGCTGAAGAGGGATATTCCGCTTTCGGATTTGAGGGAATCTCTCCAAGAGGTAGCGCAGCTGCAGGTGCCGCGTCTCGAGAAGAATTTACCGATTTTGGCAACGGTGGGTTATGTTTCTCCCCTTTTGGGTCTCTTGGGAACGGTGACAGGGATGATCCATGTGTTTCAAACGGTCAGTGGAGCTAGAGGAACGGTGCCGGTGGGAGAGTTAGCAGGAGGAATTTGGGAAGCGCTTTTAACAACCGCGGCAGGGCTGGTGGTGGCGATTCCAGCGTATGTCGCTTACAACTATTTGGCCTCGCGGATGGGTTCGGAAGTGAACGACATGGAGAGAGCCGGCATCGAGATGATACAAATTCTGAAAGAGGGAGGGCGATCCGGTCCCGCCACCAAGGTAAGTACCCCCGTAACTACTGAAATGCGTGCAGAAAAGCCGAAGCCATGAGAGTTCGGACTTCGGTCCGGATGTTACGCGGGCCTGTGGATATGGCTCCGTTGATCGATGTTGTTCTGCTTTTACTCATCTTCTTTTTGTTAACGTCCACCTTTGTCTTTCAGCCTGGGATCGTGGTGGATCCTCCTTCCCCTGGGGAGTCGAAAGGCGGGGCGAGTGACACAAGGTATGTGATCACGGCGACTGCGGGAGCGACTCCGCAAATCTTTTTTAATGACCGTGTGACCGATCTTGCCAAGTTACGAGCAGAGATGGCTCGGTTGGCACAGTCTGAGCCAAGGGCAGTAGTGGTCATTCGGGCGGATCGTGAGTTGAGGCACGGGGTGGTAGCACAGATTTTGGATTGTGTGGTGCAGAATGGCCTTTCGGCCGTTTTAGCATCTCGTGCGAGTGCTCCTCAGCTATGAGGTGGATTCTTCCCTCCCGAGTGGGTCGAAGGCTGCTTGGATTCCTAATTCTCTCTTTAGGGGCTCACGCGCTGGCGTTCTCATTGTTTCGGGACCCGGGGGATTTTGCGCCTCTCCCCCCACAAGGAGCAGGGAAAGTGATTCTTTCCAACGCAGTGGATGGGGAGACGGGGTTGGCAACGCTCTTTGACCCATCGGCAATCGTTTTACCTTCGGACCAACCCAAGCGTTTGGCTTCGAACGTAACTTTGCCTTGGGAGGGAATGGCGTGGCCTGAAAGACCCACGATTCCTGCTCCGCACTATCGTCCCAATCAGATTGGACAAGACGCCCCCTTGGCGGTGAAAGCAACTACGGCAAAGAGTTTTTATTCGAGGCAAGGACAGGCTGGTATACCCAAGGCCCTCCGCCCTGGTGTGGAAACGTGGTGGGAGTTAACGGGAGATTTGCGAAAAAGAAAGACCACCAAGCCGATTCAGCTTTCCAAGATGAAGAGCGTCAATGCACTTGAGCCTACGACGGCAAGAATTGGGGTGGATGAGGATGGGGCGGTGCGGTTCGTCTTTCTGGAGGGCTCGACGGGAGACGCGGGGGTGGATCGGGAGGCCTCGAGCCTTCTAAGGACATGGCGCTTTGAGCCTTCGCCAGGTCAATGGGTGGAATGGGGAAGGGTACGGATTCTTTGGGCGGTGGAAGCCCCTGAGGGGGTGAACCCATGACAGTGACTGGTTCACAACTTCTTCTTTTCTACCTGTGTCTTTTTCTTGGCATCGTTTTTATTTTGTGGATGTTTGGTGGATGGAAAACGTCTCGAGCAGAACGAAAAGCGGTCGAGAGAGTGGAGTGCCCTGTTTGTGGATTTCACACCCCCCG
>Ga0214919_10008112_pt1 | contig 13967 bp, 12 predicted proteins | sample LL1503_MetaG_FD_177994 | JGI IMG/M metagenome (GOLD analysis project Ga0214919, IMG submission 177994) | Freshwater microbial communities from Lake Lanier, Atlanta, Georgia, United States - LL-1503 | ecosystem: Environmental > Aquatic > Freshwater > Lake | place: USA: Georgia | collected...
CCACAACGACCAGAGCCAAGACGCAGTACCTGCTCAAAGGCATCGTCTTTGGCAGTGACGGACGCGCGATGTCACCATTTCAAACCGCCAAACAAAACGGTCGCCGCTACCGTTACTACGTGCCCCAGCGCGACATCAAGGAGCACGCCGGTGCATCGGGCCTGCCCCGCATGCCAGCGGCTGAACTGGAGTCAGCGGTGCTGGAGCAATTGCGCGGCCATTTGCGCTCGCCGGATGTGGTCAAAGAGGTTCTGCCGCAGGCCCAGAAATACGACCCAACCCTGGACGAGGCCATTGTCACGGTGGCCATGAAACGACTCGACGATGTCTGGGACCAGTTGTTCCCTGCCGAGCAGATGCGGATTGTGCGTTTGCTGGTTCGTCAGGTGAATGTCTCGCCCAACAACATGTCGATGGATTTACATCCCACGGGTATCCAGCGACTGGTGCTTGATCTGCATCACAAGAAACTACATCCCGAGCCAGCCAAGGAATCTGAAGCGGAGGCCATGGCATGAGCGAGATTCAAATCAGATCCACTGGCACCACGGAAGTAATCCAATCCAGCGACGGCCGGATCACGCTGTCGGTACCGATCCAGATCAAGCGCCGCAGTGGGCGCAAACAAATGACGCTGCCCAACGGGCAATCAGGTCAGCCGGGAAAACTGCTGCGGCCTTGGGATGTGGCGGCCACACCGCTGCAACTGGCCCTGGCCAGGGGCCACCGGTGGCTGGCCATGTTGGACTCCGGCGAGGTGAAGAACCTGACAGAAATTGCAGCGCTGGAAGGGGTCGACAACAGCTACGTAAGCCGGATGGTGAACCTGACCACGCTGGCACCTGATATCGTCGAGGCGATTCTGGAGGATGCGCTGCCGGACCACCTGACGCTTTTTGATATCGCGGTGGATCCGCCTGCGCTGTGGGAGGAGCAGAGAAAGCGTATTGATTGCGAAGAACAATGAGTAGAAACACATCAAAGAAGTAGCTCATCTAGTGAGCTTGCTAAATGTGAAAATGGTTAACCGCGATCTGACACGAGCTTAATTACAGCGCGACTGCAAAACTAATTTAATGTTGTTATCTTAATCAGATGACTAAAACATCTAATTTATCCGAGTTGCAGATCATGCAACCCAAAAGAAGGATCTACTGATGAGTGAAATTGTCCGTCTTTATCGATACAAAGAAATACTTTTAGGCAGACGAGCAGTTCAGCGCCAGAAGATTATGGAGATACTTGAAATCTCAGAAGCTACTTTCAAACGCGACATATCAAAACTCCGCGACCAGTTGCACGTGCCAATAAAGTTTGACCGAGAGCTTGGTGGTTACATCATGCAACAGGGACACACTGATAGTGAACTTCCAGGCCTTTGGTTCAGCCCAGAAGAAGTACTGGCCCTAGTCACAATTCAACAATTGTTGGTTCAGTTGGAGCCCGGCCTCTTAGGTCCTAAGCTTAAACCGCTGCAAGGGCGTCTAACTGAACTTATGGATAAGCATGGCTTGAAAACCAAAGACATCGCGAAACACATACGAATATTACAGGCGGGCAAGCGATCAGTCATTATTAAATCGTTCGAAGCCGTGGCAGCAGCCACAATGGAACGCAAACGTCTAAAAATTATTCACTTTAGCCGCCAAGATGGGAAAATCACAGAACGTGAGGTCTCCCCTCAACGCATAGTGCATTATCGAGACAACTGGTATCTTGACGCTTGGTGCCATCTTCGCAATGATTTGCGGAGCTTCAGTATCGATGCGATAAGCCAGGCAAACATTCTTGAGTTAGATGCCAAAGAGGTGGCACCAGAGTTTATTGAAAAATCACTAAGCTCTGGATACGGTATTTTTGCTGGGATAACTAAAGGGTGGGCTAAACTAAAATTCACCCCTGAGCGCGCTCGATGGGTTGCCGGTGAGTCATGGCACCCACTTCAACGAGGTGCGACGGAGGCAGATGGGAGTTATTTACTCGAATTTCCATATTCAGATGAGCGCGAACTGATTGGAGATATATTGCGTTACGGAGCCGATGTTGAAGTTATTGAGCCAAAAGAATTACGCATAAACATCAAAAATACACTGGGCAATGCTTCCAAAAGATACGAATGATTTACTCATCCCAGAAATAACAATGGCAATCAAGTCATACGCATTTCACTAAAGCGTACCGCCTCAAGATAATAATTTTCAGAATCACGCTCACGGCCTACCAATTTAAGAACATTGCTCAAGTTTCCGACAATTGTGCTGTACCGACCGTCATCGATAAAGAAAAATAATGCTGCATTAAAGAAATTAGGAAAATAGACTCTAACTTTTTTCCCGCCACTCTCAACAATATCTTCCCAAAGTAGTCCTTCATGGGTGCATTCAAGGGTCTCAATTTCAGCAGAAGCACCAGTAGGGAATGTAACACCGTCCAATCCGTCTATAGCTGCGTGTTGAATTGCAGCTTCAACAAGCGGTTGAGTCCAAAGATCAGATTTATGGGTATCAAGTCTTGGAACAATATCACCATCCCGCTCGTTCTTAGCGTTAAAGCAAAACTCTCGCGACAAGGATAAAAGTGCTTGCTCGTAAACAAGAATAGATTTATCAAAATTACCCATCAGCTTGAGTGTCATTGCAGCGCTGTTATAGGCCAGAACATAATCTCTATCTAACTCATTGGCATGTCTTAATGCCGACAAGCTCTCTTGGTATTTTTCAGCCATCTGATAGGCTATACCTAAAGACAGAAATGCCGACTTGTTACCTGGATTTAAATTTGTAGATATCGTGAGACATTGAATGGCATCATCATATTTACTAGTAAAACGAAAACACTGACCCAGTAGCTCCCAAACATTCCATTGAGTTTCATCGCAGCCAATGGACTCTTGAAGTACTTCAATTGCCTCTTCAAAATTCCTTGCTCGAATTAGTTCTCGAGCTTTAATATTAAGCGTGTCCATAATCAAATAATTCCAAATTAATATTATTGACTAGGCGTGAAAATAAAAATTAATGATATCAATTTTTAAGTAAATACAATAAATGCCCGTGCGCTATTGAACTACCACGGATACTTGCGTATGTATACCAATTAATCGCCAACTGCAAGTTAAGTTCGACACCCAACCCATTTTCATATTGAAATGCAACATTGTTAGCGCCTTCAGGATGCCCTTGTTTTGCACCTTTAATATTCCAAATAAATGCTTCTTCGAGATTTCTCTCCACTCCATTTAAACCATGCAGTAAAAACCAACCCATTGTTACCTGCGCGAAAGGAAGGTTTTGCTCAGCAGCACAAATATAATATTTCAATGCTTCATTATTATTTTCAATACCAAAGTTATTTAGGGCACTTGCATAGTCATTCTGAGAAAATGGGTTACCTTCTTCGGCCTGTATTCTTAATCTATCATCATCGACATTAGATTCTTTTTCACTTTCAAGTTTTGCGTATAGATCAAACCAATTTTTTTCAGCCGAAACATCAACTTCTAAAAGGATTTCAAGTTCAGCAACATTAATATTTAACTTAGATATCAATGTTTTCTTAAAAGGCCAAAAAAAACCTCTTTTGACACCAGAAATCTCCAACAGAAAATCTTCAGAAGTCGCGTTATTCATTTCATCCTCTAAGTCTTTTTGATTGAGAGAAAAATTCCAAGCCTGTGGAAATGGTATGCCATCCAAAAGTTCTTGTTGAACATTTTTTACTTTTTCTAAATCTAATGGCTCAGTAAAAGAACTTTGAACTTTTATAAAATATGCTCTACAAAACTGATCATCATCGGTGAAGCCTAAATATTCCCCCATGAAACGACCTCGTTGAGCATCCGTTTCACCTCGATAAACATCACAGCCAATCGTTCCATCACGCTCCATACTAATGTAAACGACCTCATTGCCAGCCCCTGATTCCAAATCAACCTCTTCAGGTCTGTGCGTCCAAAGTGCTACGACGCATCGTATGGGTTGATAAGCAGAGCATATTTTTGCAAATAAATCGTCAACGGCTTCATATTCAGTAGTGTCTCCGATATAAACCCTCTGGATGAAGGCGGCTTCTGTCTCCAAGAATAATCCCCAACTTGCTCCGGAGCGCCAACTTAGCATTACGTCAAAGCACTGAATTGCTTCAATTTTAAGTGGCTGAGGTTGCTCGACATCACGAGCCCACAGAAGTCCAGCATCATCAAGCATTCGAAGAGATGGAAGGTCCGATATTCGATTCTTTAAATTCCGAATTTTCAGACAGCTAAACGTATAAAATGCTGCCGCATTCATTAATAAATTCAGTGGTTTACTTTCTTTTTCCAAATCGGCGGAAAATCCATAGCGAGACTCCATAAGGCTACTAAATTGCTCGAATATATTATGATCGACACCTCTATAAAGATACTCACTAGCAACCAATCGACTCAAATTGGCGTGTGTCGACTCATTATTATCAATAAAATCCATAACAATCGGAATCGCAAACTCAAGAAAAGATGTTAATTCAAGGCCCTGCTTTTCTAAATTAACCGGATCACCGCTCGGCTGCTTATAAAATAACACTCTCTGTATATTCCATAATTGCTCTCCCAGTTTTGGATCTAGGTTTGACATAAATCCAAGCAATGCAATTTGAAATGGTTCATGACCAAATAAACCATTCCGCTCACCAACAAAATACTTTGAGGTAAACACAGACACAATCGGGCTCTGCTTCCTAAGTAAATTATGAAGAATCCTTGAATAACCCTCGGGGTCAAATTTTATAAATCCATGTGTAAGGTAGTCTGCAAATGCATATGCATGCATCGGAGTCCTTATTTCCTCCCTCAAAGACTCACCAACATACTGGCACCAAAGCAGATCAAAGCGGTGACGCAATAGAAGTATGTCATTGATCCTAGGACTGGCAACTGGCTCATCTTGCCAGTCCAAATTTAGTATAGATGTTGGCTCACCAGTGCCATCCACACGGCTATTTGGCATCGGCACATTCAGCATTTCACCCGCAAGTTTTAAGATGGGAATGAATTTAATGAAGTCATCAATTAAAAATGAATTTTTATTAATCTCATCGAAGTCATTTTTTTCTACGAAATTCCAAAATATATCGGTATCTGGAGTTTCGTTTTCACTTTTTGGGGACGTCAAATTCCAGGCATAGAGAATAGCTAAACCGCATGCCTGCTCATTTGTAAAGCCACATTCTTGTGTTTTAGATAGCCAATTTTTATAAATCGTAGTCTGCACTTGTAATACCTCGAAAAGTTCTTTTATTTTTTAGGAGTGTCGCTCATTAAATGTTCTTCCTGGAATAATGGAGTCCAGTGATTAGCCAATTCGAAAGCCCGATCCTTTTCTAACGGCGATAGCTTCGAACCTAGTTTCACGATGATCTCTTGCGCATTTGATCTATTCCTACCTTCTGGCAAGGTTGTGTAGGCGAGTATGGCAAACTTCAAAGACTCAACCAATATGGCAGGTTCTGTCGTACCCTCTGGTAATAGCGAAGCAAGACTCAGGTATGCAGTAGGTTCGCCTCTTTCCGCTGATCTTGCATACCAATAAATAGCGAACTTTTCATTCTTTCCAACACCTTCGCCCGCCTCATAAAGATCACCAAGATTATTCTGAGCTCCTGCAAAACCTCCATCGGCAGCCAGTCTGTAAAGCTTGGCAGCGTCTTCATTGGATGACTTTTGGTCCGCCCGCTTTTTCAAAGCCAATTCAAAATTAGCTCGAGCCGTCTGTATTTCAATTTCACTCGCAAATGACGCCATTACACCAAGGCGATCTGCGGTAGCCTTTTGCAGCCAGTTCATATCATTAGGCCGCGCCGTTGTGACGAACAAGATCACCTTTTCGCTGAACCCAAGTCGAGTCAAATAGGCGCCGATCAACGCATTCGATGTGGCTGTAGGGTTTCGCCTGCCATCATCGCCCTTTAAAAATGCAGAATGAAATCCAATAGAAGTGTTGTTGTTCATTGACCGTGGCTCGCCAGCAAGCCATATCAATGCACAAGATGATGTGCACTGTGCATTTTTAACTTCCGTTGAAAAGCCCTTCAGCCTGATTATTTTTCCGATTTCAAGAGCGGGATTGAGTCGCCCGCCAGGGCTATCTAAGACAACAACGGCCTTCCTAGTAGAAATTGCAATTGCTCTGAATGTATTCTCGTCACCACTGAAAATTTCCCCTTTAATATTAATTACATCTAGTTCACTTACCGATCCGCGAGTTTTTGTAATGCTTGCAGCATTGACTGATATTGATATCAGTAACGCCAAGATGCATATTAATTTCATAATAACTGGCTTTTATTATTATTATTAACTATTCAAAAAATTATTCTTGAAATCTTTAAAGTCATCATCCACCCATTTCATCGCTAATTTTAATGTATCAAAGAATATTTCCACATCATCATTAAATGCCATATAACAGCCTTTAAGCCCAACGATATGCATGTAATCTTGAACTTGATCAAATTCATTTGGAAAGATTGTTACGGGATGTTCAGAACCCTTCAAAACAACGGATGCATATCCAACCATCTCATTGAATTCATTTTCTGATATTTTTTTAATATCATCGAATAAGTTTTCTTTACCTGGATTTGAGTAAAGAAATTCCTCTTTTAGATCAAGAAAACACTGCTCGCACTTCATCAGCGATAGAAATTGCTTTCTTGTCATTGAGTTAGATCCTGAAGATTCTGAACTCTGTTCATTTAATGCAGTAGGAGTCATTTTATTTATCGATCTGAGAATTATTTTGACTCATAGTCATTGATTATTTTAGAAAAATACATTTTTAGTCGATTCGGAACAAAATCCGGCATCTTTGCTTTAGCGTTATAGAGGTTAATGAGTGTTACTGCCGCTGCATACGTGTCTATTCCGGCCAACAAAATTTCTACTACTTCATCGCTTAATACGGGATCATCCCAATCCACGTAATCAACATCTTGCAATACATCTTCCTCGTTGTAACCACTCGCGAGAGAATCACATCCCGAACTGTCATCCCAGGTGTATTTGATTTCCATGGTGACAATTTGAAATTGGCTTGGGAAAAATCCATCGTAATTCTCTGGGTCATAGCGGAACAGTACCAATGACTCTGAATCATTTCCTTTTTTTGTTTCGTCTGCGATAAAACTGCATTGGACGCAAAGCGAGTTATCCGTTCGCAGAAAATTCAAAACCTTGAATTCGGCCTGAATATCGTCAAATCTAAAATAGTCCTTTGCCCACTCTCCTGCAATCCAAGTGGCAAGTTGTTCATTGGTGTGTGTCATCAGTTCAATCGTTTTCACATCACAGTGATACTTGTTTCATGGCAGCGCGGTCCAACTCAGCCAGAGCAATCATGGCTCGTCTATAGTTTTGCTCAGCTGCTAACTGATAAAAATGCCGTCCCTTTTCTATATTGACCTCGACGCCATTTCCATTAAGGTAGCACCACCCAAGGATGTACTGGGCCTGCGCCCAACCTTGCGCTGATGCCGCTTTATAGAGTTCTATTGCTTTGGCCTTATCTGCATGATCATCAAATCCATTGTCATGGTAGATGCCCAGCTGCGTTTGGCCCTGAGCATCGCCTTGAGCTGCTGACGCGTTCATCCAAAAACGTGCTCTTTCATAATCGATACCCAGTTTGGCACTGAAGCTGAACAAGTGACCTAATTTATTTTGAGCGCTAGCGTAACCAAGTTCTGCTGCTTTGGTTATCCACATCAAGGCCGTATCAATTTCCAAGCGACTATTTGCTAGGTCAAAAAGGTTGCTGCCGTAATCGAAATAGGCCATTGCATCTGAATTTTTTTCCGTTAGATTCAAATGATTTGAAAGAGTTGGCGAGCCGAGTAAATCGCGCCATCCTTGCACAATCATCACCATCGCTAACGTGTCCAGTTCGCAGTATCTAAGCAAGGCTTGATTAATCTTATGGCGAGTGTCACTTTTGATATCCTCAAACTGGAGCCTTGAATAAGCAGTAGCAGCGGCACCGCCTTCTGCGATCACCAAGTCATCGGGATCCTCACCAGTCAGAACCGGCTCACCCAAAAGGTCTGACCCATAGTCAGAAAGCAAAGAATAGGGATCTATTGGTTTACCGTTAGGTCCCGGTTGCCACCAGATAAAGTCAGCGTAGTTGTTGCTATAAATTGGCCCTTTACCGCCGTAGTTTGGCCGGCTATATCGATGTTTAAGCCAGGTAGACGTTTCCAGAAGGGCGGGGAGTACCTTCTTGATCGAGCTGCTTCCCTTAGTGCCTATATGGAAGTAAGCTTCGCGACTTAATCGGCACAGGTCGTACATTGCACGACCTCCACCCTTGATTAAAGACTGAAGAAATGCCACCAATTCCTGAGCATCTTCAGGCGGGACCGCTGTATCGGTCAGTTGTTTGATGATCCGGTTCAGTATGGTGTTTTCGTGGGGACTCCACATGAATACCGTGCCCTTATCGCGGTGGAGTTCCTTTTTAAGTGCGCGGGCAAAGGCTAAGTTGGGGAATGTTCCTGGATCAGTCATCAAGAACTCACCCGCATGCTCTATCGATCCATCCGCATGCATGACATGGTGTGAAAACTGGAATGCAATTTGTTCATAGGGCCGCATTCCTGCATAGAAAGGAAGGGCCACTGCGCTGGTCTCGAAGTCGATGAAATGGTAAGGATAAGTCCACTGTGTCATTTCTTGCCGAATCAAGGACTCCGACAACCAGTACCCGCCTCGGTCTTCGTCAGGCGGGATTCCATTGACCTGCATCCATTGTCTCTCGGTCGCGGATAGGGTTTCACCCCCATCTTGAAGCTTAAGGTCATCAATGCGCACTGAGTTCAGTCGCACGCGCCCCTCACTGATGAGTTCACTCTTGTTCCGAAAATTCCATAAATCCAACACCGTACCTTTTGCAAAGTCCTGTTCGGTAAATTCAAACTTTTCACGCCAGCACTCCTCAAACCCGTTTTTAAAGCCGTCGCCAGGGGTTGATCGGAACTCGCATGAACCACACTGCTTCCCAGGCAGAGGGGGAATTTTCAGGTCGTCTTTGTAGGCCTGCGCCCACTGGGAAGCCAGTACTGGGAGTTGTTCTTTGAAGCTCAGGAAAGCTACACCCTGATCCATCACCATGGCCACGTATTCATCCACGCAGACCAAAGCCAGGATGTGCCGGTCAAATGGGAGCGTATTGGCCTGATTACTGACCACGACTTTGGAACGATTGCCCACCCGCTCCATCTTGAATAATTGATTCAAACCATCAATGTTTGCAGCGACAGCCTTGTCTGGCATCATCAGGAAGGTCGTTAGGTAAGCTTGTGACCACTCGGCCCGAAATACGTAGGCTTGAAACGCTACATCTTCAATATACGGGCGCATGCCTGATAGCAAATCGCCACGAGCCCCCAAGATCTCTGGTTTTTCTGAGTTGTAAGACTTAGCCTTGACTTCTATCAGTTGGAAATGATTTCCATCTTTGATGAGCACATCAATGCGAACAAATAAATCGCCGTGACGAATTGCCGCCTCAAAAATTGTCACCTTTTCTCTTTGCAATAATTGAGTCGTGACTGCTAACGCTTCTTCATGTTCAATAGCGCTGACCTCAATGCCCTCGGGGTAGCAGCACTTCGCAAGCTCGCCTACTTGGTAGCCTCCGTCTGCCAGCATCGCAAGGAAACTGTCCTCTTGCTTTGTGTTGCGATAGAGCTTTTCTTTTCCAGTATAAAAAAGCTTAGTCGGGCATTCCGCTGCCAATTTGAAACGGGATTTGGTGAGGTAGCGGGGGCGGTTCATAACGTTTGTGGTCGTGTAAGCTTGTGGAGATGCTTAGTCGCGCTCCACTACCAGCTTGTGTCATCATCTGAACGTGTCTTTTTGACCACATCAGGGTTGTCTGTGAATAAGGCACCGCGCCCCGTGGCCATACTCCCCATTCGCGTACTGCCATCGGTACTGAAGGTGCCCATTTGCGTGAAGCTTGATCCATCTGATCCGAGCGTCATATTCCCCATCTTGTTATAGGTGACTCCGCTGGAAGAGACGATCATCGTTTCGGAAAGGCGAGTCATGGTCTCACCTTCATCTGATACGGCCATATTTCCAAAAATGTTCCAAAAAGACATCAGTTGCTCCTTCGTTTTAAATAAACAAAAAATAGAACTGAATAAATAGGCTTTGCGATCATGCTCGATTATCGAATCAGATAGTCCACGCAGATTTGCTCTTGTGGTCCTTGAGTCCAATCAAACACGTTACAAGTTACCGCATCGTTCCTTTGAATGCACAACGAGTGGTCTCGCAACCTGGCCGTGCATTCCTGGCGCTCGTTCTTCTCATAAACACCACGCACAATCCCCGAAAATGGCGCAATCAAGGGCACGGTTGGTAAGCCAACACTGCCAGACTTTTGTGTGTCGCTGCTATCAATTGCGTTTAAAGCATCACCTGAGGGTTTTACAAATGCGGCGAATGCGGCCAACAGTTTCGTACTTCTTACTTTGGCCAGACTCAACTCAGTTTCAGCGGGGTTCAGTGCATACAACTTTTCAACCCATTGATTGAATTCTTCATCCTGCATTGATGCCCGAAAGGCTATGGCTTGTTGATTCAAACTTTTCGGAAGCGGTGGCTCGGGCAGCAGCGAAGGCTGGGGGCTTCCGCACAGATTAGCTGGTGACAGTTGAAGCCGGAATCGAGTGAAACCCACCTCAATCTCAGTCCGGCATTGCTCGCCTTTGTAATACCGATCACACAGCTCACCGGCACCGAGAGAGCCCGTGAGCACTTGATCAACATCAGAGCAGTCAACAGATGATGCTCTTTCTGGTTCGGTCGTCATGAGTACAGACTCCACACTTTTTGTATGGGTTGAATGGTTTGAGGTTCCAAATGTGACCATAAGCAGAAAAATCAGTCCGAAAAAAATGAATCCAAAAACACCTTTGACTAAAGCGAATACGAGTCTTAGCCCTGCCAAAGCTAGCGGAATCATGGCTAACAGAATCAAGATCTGAATCACGTGTGCCTATGATGAGGTTATTGTTGCGAACCTTATTTGACGCCAGTCCGAAGTCTGCAAGAGTCCAAACTCGTGATTTGCAGCGATTGAGACTGAATCACGACATTTGAGAGATCATGCTACCCATTGAGAAGCTCACCTAATGAGCTTTCAGTTCTCTTTTGCTATGCAATGCCACAAAAAAACTGATTGATTCGTCCGTACGTAAGTCATTGATTTTTATAGGGGTGATAGGCATGCCTTCCGGACTTCGGCCTGCAACGGGTGGGGAGGGTCGGAGAGAGAATCTGCAAACGGAGAGTAAAACCTGCCGGTTGCTGGCAGAAATGACCCTCTCCGCAGTCCGCAAGAACCCGCAGCAACCCGCGTAAACACGCGGTAGTAGGCAAAAAAAAGCCAACCCCGAAGGGTTGGTTTTTCCTTTATTGGTGGAGCTGGCGGGAATTGAACCCGCGTCCACAAGCCATTTTCGTACAGTTCTACATGTGTAGTCGTCTGATTTGGGTCTCGCCCAGGTGAACGCGCAGCCACACGCTTCCACCATCGCCAGCACCCTATTGTCTTGCTCCAAACCAAGGTACACGGTATGGCGCCAGCCGATGTGAATGACCTCACAGCCTGGACGATGCGGCTTTCACCCCATCACCCTTGCCCAGCCCATCGGCCTGCTGTTGTAAGGCTCACTGGTGTTTAAGCAGCGAGTGCGAAACGTTCGTCGTTTGCAGTTAGTTTTTTTGAATCTGATTTACGAGCGCATTCAGCTCGACATGCACCACAGCGATTCCGTACCCACGTCGAAACCAATGCAGCCCCAAGCGTCGCATTTTAGGCTCTTTGTAGCAGTTGCAAGAGTGCTAGCGGAGAATTAATCTGGGCATGGGCATTCCACGCCGCCACATCGCTCTGGCTACCCAGGTAACCATAGGCCGCCGCCACGGTTAACATGCCGGCCGCGTGGCCCGCCACGATGTCGCGCTCATCGTCGCCTACGTACAGGCAATGCGCGGGATCCAAACCCATGCGGCGGGCGGCCTCAAGCAGCGGTGCGGGGTGCGGTTTGGCGTAGGGGGTGGTGTCGCCGCTAACAATGGCCCCAGCGCTGGCAAATAAAGGCATGGCTGCGGTGAGCGGATCGGTAAAGCGCTGCGATTTATTCGTCACGACACCCCAAGCCACGCCGCGCACCTGCAAGGCCCTAATCAGCTCAGCAACGCCATCAAAAGCAAAAGTGCGCTCCGTGAGGCAGCGCTCGTAGTTGGCGAAAAACTCTTCCCGCATGGGTTCGTAGTCCGGGTGCTCTGGGCCCATGGAAAATGCTATTTCCAGCATGCCGCGCGCGCCTGCACCACACAGAGGTCGATAGATTTCCAGCGGAAGGGACGCCATGCCACGGCGAACCCGCATTTGGTCCGCCGCAGCGCCTAGGTCAGGTGCACTGTCGATCAGTGTTCCGTCCAAATCGAAAAGTACACCAGAAATACTTTGAAAAATACCCTCCACCACACTAACCCACCTTTCGGGTGGCGAACAGGTAGTTCACGGCCGTGCTGTCAACCATCGCGTAAATCCGGCTGAGCGGGTTGTAGTCCATACCCTTTGTTTGACGCAGCTCCAGGCCGGACTGCCGACAATACGTCGCCAACTCACTCGGCCGAATCATTTTGCTGTATTCATGGGTACCGCGCGGCAGCAGGTTGAGAACGTATTCAGCGCCCACAATCGCCATCAAAAAAGACCACGGACTGCGGTTTATAGTCGAAAAAAACACCCACCCACCTGGCTTTGCCAGTGTGGCGCAGGCTTGCACCACTGAGGCCGGGTCTGGTACATGCTCAAGCATTTCCATACAGGTCACCACATCAAAGCTGCCCGGCGATTCCGCAGCCAAGGCCTCCGCGCTGACTTCTCGGTAAGTTGCCCCCTTAGTTTCGGCCTCTAATGCGTGAAGCTGCGCTACGCGTAGCGCCTTGGTGGACAGGTCTATGCCCAAGACCTGAGCGCCCTTACGAGCCATGGAGTCAGCCAATATGCCACCGCCGCAACCCACATCCAAGGCGGTTTTTCCAGCAACCGGGCTTATTGCGTTGATCCATTCAAGCCGCAAGGGGTTGATTTGGTGCAAGGGACGAAATTCGCTTTCCGGGTCCCACCAGCGGTGAGCCAAGTCAGAAAACTTGGCGAGTTCGGCGGGGTCGGCGTTAACTGCGGCGGTGTGGGTCATAAACAAATTATCCGGCTTCGGTGTGCGTGGCAGAGTGCAACAAAAAAGACCCGCCGAAGCGGGTCCTTTTTTGACGTTGGCTAGTGACTACTTGGCGCGCGTACCGACCACTTCGATTTCTACGCGGCGGTTCTTAGCCTGACCTTCTTTTGTCTTGTTGTCCGCCACAGGGCTGGACTCGCCCTTGCCTTCGGTGTAGATGCGGTTCTTTTCAACCCCTTTGGACACCAAATAGGCCTTCACGGTCTCCGAGCGTTGAACCGACAGCTTCTCGTTGTAGGCATCGGTACCGACAGAGTCGGTATGACCCACGGCAATAATCACTTCCAGGCTAATGCCTTTGAGTTTGCCAACGAGGTCGTCCAGCTTGGCTTTGCCTTCGGTCTTGAGAACCGACTTGTCAAAGTCAAAGAAAGCGTCGGCGGCATAAGTTACTTTGGAGGCGACGGCGGCAGCGGCAGGTGCTGGTGCAGCGGGTGCAGGTGCAGGTGCAGCCGCTACAGGTGCGGCCGCTACAGGTGCGGCCGCTACAGGTGCGGCCGCTACAGGTGCTTCGGGTGCAGCCGAAGCAGCCACGGGTGCAGGAGTCGCAGCGACGGGAGCAGCGATGGCGCCGTCGCAACCGGCAGCCGCCGTTGCAGGAGTCCAACTCGAATCGCGCCAGCATTGACCGGTACTATTTTTCCAAACGTCACCGCCAGCGCTGCGCC
>Ga0214919_10008113_pt1 | contig 13967 bp, 11 predicted proteins | sample LL1503_MetaG_FD_177994 | JGI IMG/M metagenome (GOLD analysis project Ga0214919, IMG submission 177994) | Freshwater microbial communities from Lake Lanier, Atlanta, Georgia, United States - LL-1503 | ecosystem: Environmental > Aquatic > Freshwater > Lake | place: USA: Georgia | collected...
CTGCGACAACCGCTGTGACTAAGGCTCCTACTCCTACTGCGACAACCGCTGTGACTAAGGCTCCTACTCCTACTGCGACAACCGCCGCGACTCAGGCTCCTACTCCCATTGCAACAATGGCTCCTGTGGCTCCTGCTGCAACAATGGCCCCGGTTGCTCTTGCTGCAACAATGGCCCCGGTTGCTCTTGCTGCAACAATGGCCCCGGTTGCTCTTGCTGCAACAATGGCACCATCCACGAGTCAATCATTGTTCGACGGTGTAAGTCAGGTTACTCCATCTCTCCATGTTTTGGGCGTATATTATAGTTCTCGTGACCATATGTAATCCGTGGGTTTATTATACTCATTCGAATGTATATAAACATTTATATAATGTTTATATATCAATGAACATTTTACTACATTTATCCGATTTTACTTATATATCACAACCCAATACGCCGTGTATAGATTTTAACGATCGCATTCGATTTTTGGATCCCAAATCAAATAATATATTAGATGGACAATTTACAAAAATATTGTATTCGGATGAAAACGTATCGTTAAACGGTATATATTTGGAATTTCCAATGGTAATACGACCGAATACACAGCACGACAAATCTTCCTCTACAACTCTTCAATTTTCGATGGAACTACCGTCGAATACAAATGTTATGCGGCAATTAATGCTATTTGAAAAAGCATTGTTGGATTTATATTGTGAAGATAGACAAATACAAAAGGGTCATCAATGTTCGCTAAAATCACAATTAGTCGGCGGTTCTGTGCGAGTTTATAAGGAAGGCCATACCGGGTTAAAATATGCAGTAAAAATTTCAGGAATATGGGAAACGCACAACAAAGTCGGTATAACTTACAAAATAGTTGGCTTATAACAACATATTCATTGTATTCCCGCGACCACTTCTTAGTCCAGGAAACGGAGTTGTTCCGTTACGCAAATCGTGGGTGAATGAAGTATTTTTGTTTTCGGATATACCAGTATCAAAATCCGTTACGTTTATGAATTGTGTCTTACTATCGTACTCGTAGTGCAAGTTTTTGATGGAATTCCATCCTTCGCGCGTATTGAGCACATAGCGCTGATGTTCGTCCTTATTCACATATTTGGTCATTCCGTCAAGAAAATGGAGTATATTTTTATCTGCATATGGATAAAATTGCGTTCGGTCAATGGTTATGCGTGATGCCTTCACACGCTGATTTAACATGTTGTCTTCGTACCCCCATGCCCAGAAATTGGGAAATCCGTTAATATGCTCAAAATCCTCTCCGGTTATGGAAACAATCCCACCCAATGTATAATTGAATCCATAGAAATGTTTTACAATACCCGGGATTGTTTGGTAATGCAAGAAGTTTTTGCTAAACGGCATCGTATCTATGTCGTTGAATACTAGTGTAATAGATTTATAATCGCGCGGATATTTGTTTTTCACATATAAAAATCCAATATTCTTCATCGCACCGCAATTAAATGAACGCCGATCGAATTGATGCACATAATATATTTCGTAGTCGCTTTCCGCCATATCTTCCAATACGTGTTTCATTTGCCTGCGGAAAAAATACAACTGTTGTTCTCGATCACGGTATGGGATAATAAATATAATTTTTGGGACAGATTGTTCCGTAATTATAATTTGGACATTTTCGTCAGTTTTATTGAACGAAATCATATACTATTTTGCATTATATAAAAATATTATATTTAACGCGACTCGACCGATTGAATCGATTCGTTCAGTTATGCTGCTACCGAATGGTCCTGGTATTTTTGCAAAATCATTTTGGGAACCAGTTTGTCGGTCATTGTTTCCATTTTTTTAAAACATTTGTTAATGGTCACTTCACTCACACCACATATTTGTTTTACATCCGTTTTGGAAATAGGCAAATTACATGTTTTCGCTATGAAATATACAATGCCTGCTGCAATCGAATGCGGTGTATTATCATTAATGCACCCCGTTGATTCGATTTTCTTCGCAATGAATTTGGCCAAAGTAATTAATTCGGTGTTTATATTTAAACGGCTGCAATAACGCTCTATGAACGAACTGGGCAATGTCGCACATAGTTCATCGGTTGATGCATTTAATGTGTTGCCGTTTCGTCCGATATTGGACAAAATATTCACCGCCATGGAGCAGCCATTTGTCGCACTAGTTTTGTCTAATTTGAAGATTTCGGCAATTTCATGCGAAGTACGCGGGCATCCATTTAGCCGACATGAAATATAAATAGAGGCGGCTTTGATTCCATCCCGGTTCATCCCACGAAACATCTTTTGTTCGGAAATGTCTTTGTGAATGGCCATCGCATCGTCTATGAAAATACGTGGAATATCCGCATTTTTGGCCATAATCGTAATAAACTGGAATTCGTCATAGAGGGACTTTTCTTTATGCGGCATCGCTTGCCATTCTGTCCATTTACGAATACGTTTCATTTCGTAAGAGGCGTTTGGCGCACACAGGATTTGACATCCGAACGACGATTCCTGTAAGAGTGGGTTTATTGGATTGCCGCACCGGGTTGGATCTGATGCGTTTTTATCATCTGCTCCGTAAAATCTCCATTCGGGGGAATAATCCAAAATATCCTTGTACATTAAACCACATTGTTTATTTGTACATGTCGGAAATCCGTCTTCCATAATCATTAACGGCGACGAACAGAGAGTACATCCATTTTCATGTTTGACTGGTCCTTCTTCTTTAGGCACAGATATATCGTAAATGCATTCGATTTTGGTATCTGAATTGGTTTCCAATTCTTTGTTGTCGGTGTCGAATATATTCCATAATTTATGCTTTTCTGCGGTTGTTATCATGGTCTTTTTCTTTTTTGTTTTCCCATTTTTATTTTCACATCCTTGTCGTGGATACATGCTTGAAGATTTAATTGTGACTGATATTACAAATACATTCACCATTCAATTTTATCTTCTTTTCCAAAACTCTCTTGCATATTTTCTCGCTTTAATATAACTTTAGTTATGATCGGAGCGAGTAGAATTTTAGTGAAGGGGGGTAGAATCTTAGAGAAGGTACTATCACAAACAAATACACAACATATTGGAGAAACCGCGACCGCGGATGGATCAAGCACGTCGGGCGATGAGCTTCCAACATCCGATGTACTGACCAATCGAGAACGTTCGAATATTGTGGAGAATGCATCCGCAAAAATTAAAGATGCAGTATGTAATTCATTATCGAATGGTACAAATTTAGATCAAAAAATTGTAGCATTATTGGAAAATAACATTCAGCAAGCATTTGTAGCTGGTTCCGATGGGTCCCAACAATTAGAAAATATGGTGTTAGGCGCGATTCAGAAAATTATTACCAATCTTAAAGGAAGTACATTTTTATTGTATTCGATTATTCGGCCTGCACCAGATAATAGAAATAACACGCAATTGTATTCTACTGTTATTACGAAGCTGTTTAAAACTGCAAATACAAAAAATGGGACTGCTACCGGAGCACCCTCTTTTACAAATCAGATCAGCATTTTGTTGAAGAATCCATTGACGTTTATTGAAAGTGGGTCGGTTAAACGCGGTGGTAGCAAATCACGTAATTCAAAACGTGGCGTTTCGCGCAAGAGACGAAATACGCGTCGGAAAATACAATTGGGTGGTGTTACATCTGCCGGTGGAGCGAATATTGCATCGGCGATTGTTAAGGCCGCAGGTGGAGAGGGTAGTATTGTTAAGGCCGTTGATGGGTTGGGTAATGCATCAACCGGTGCTAAGTCTGAAGGTGTTGTGAAGATTGCATCGGCTATTGTTAATGCCGCTGATGGGTCGGCAAATGCATCGGCGATTGAGAAGGCCGCCGGTGTGTCCAATACTGATATAAGCACCAATCCGACGTCCGTGACTTCGAGCTCAAATACAAGTGATTTTGATATGAAGACAACGGCACTTATTCAAAAATACAATACCGATTTAATCGATGCATTGGCTGCTCGTATGAAGCAAACCGAGGCGGATATAATACAAAAAATGATTGATGCGTCTTATGTCCACGTAATAAAAAATCCGGCGGCGGTTGTGCTTGCTGTTGCAAAAGTTATTCCCGATTCCGTGGGGAATCTAAATAATGTCGGTATGCAAATCTTATTGTGCGATTTATTATCAAGCAATCGCGATTTATTTTACCAATCCATCGTGGATACTTATAATTACTTTAGCGCCCTAAAAGGCCCATTAATGAGCGATCCGAATATATGGTCATCGTCCGTGTTTATTACCAAGTTTAATGAATTGTTTCTCGAAAAGTTGAAACAAACAGTTTTGGCGTAAGAGCAAATACACCGATGAAGATTTAATATATTACAATCGCGGATGTAATATATTACAAATAAAATACAGGGGGTGCGTTTAAGCAGAGGACTCTGCCTCCGTGGGAGCAAATGCAGGCGACGCAGGTCTCGCGTGGCGCTTAGATGGCGCCTCTCTGCGGGTCTGCACATTTGTCGGTCTCTCCAACTGTGCAGACTGTGCCTCTCTACGGGTCTCGCACATGATTGGACCATTCATCACTCCCGTGATATCGGTTGCCTGATACTCGTGCTTATCCTTCTCAGAATGAACAAGCATGAAATCGACATATTCGCCTTGAACGAGGTACTTATATTGTGAGTTCGTCACACGAATAGAAGAGTAGTGTGCGAAAATATCCTTACCCTTGCACTCGCCACTGCTGAACACGGTGATAAATCCGAAACCGGATTTGTTGTTAAACCACTTTACCATACCGGTGAGTCTCTGTGTACCATTATCGGAAGAAGCCATACTAGTTATACTACTATAGCAGATACACTATTTATATTGTTTCGATTTACAATATGATAATATCTGTTTATAATCTATAATGTCTCGATATAATCATAGTCGCGGGTATATATTTTTAGCCCTTTTATTTGGACTTGTTTTATTTTCGTGTTTCGTTGGTATGGGAACTGAATATTCAACCGAAAGTTTCGAGACTGCTGCAGGGGGACTTCACTTCGCAGAAGCCCCCAACCGGCCGACTGCAGTTCGCTTCGGCATAGGAATTGCTATACAACAGGCCAATATTGCTGGACATTTTTCCAATGTGCCCACAGATTTAGCGAAAAATGTGTATGATACACACACAGTGATTGGTAAGACCACCGCGGATCATCCGCTATTATGTGGGTTATATCGCGTTTCGACGGACCATGGCCCGGCCACTGCAATTGTGCATCACGATAAAAGACACATTGAATTTCATTTCCATAGTAAGGGAAAAGAAAACCACGACGAATTGCGCGGAAAGCCATTTACGATTCTCCAATATAGTAAAAACGATGATGAATTTGCAAAATCATATGAAAGGGGGTGTTCCGCAATGTAATAAAGATATTAGACGTATATCATAATTTACATCATAATTTATAGTCTTGTTATAATATAAATCATGGATTTTTCCGGTCGCAAAATCACCTCCATTTTATTTCTATTATCCGCGATTATAATGTCTTTGATATTGAGCACAATGCCGTCTGTGATTAAAATTGTAACCATTCCATCGTCCCAATTGGATACATCTATGTGAAATGGGCCACTAATTATAGTGCTTTTATAGTATTCATTATCTCTTCTGGATAATTCATACTTTCCAATATCTTCACGGCACCTTGCACTTTTGATATTCCCCGCTTCATTTTATATGTGTATTCGAAATTTCCTTGTTTGTCTTCTACCACCTCCATCTTGTGATTGCGTATTTGCTCGCATTTTTTGAGTTTCGAACAAACGGATGTGTAATGTGTAGTCAAAATAAAATCCACATTTTCGAATTTCGTCAAGTACTTGAGGAAGGCGTATGCAGATTTAGATGCCTCCACCGGATTCGTACCCGAATATAATTCATCGAATATTCCATAATGACGGAATCCCTTTTCTGCCGGATTCGCCAATATAACATCAATAATATTTTTACACCGACGCGATTCCGCCTGAAATAGACTGTCGCGCTCAGAGGTGTCGGGGATATTCAAGTATGAATGGATATGCGTATATGGATTTAGCACACACTTCGCATAGAATCCTGCACCCACTTGTTGTGTGAAAATCACGTTAATGGTAGTCGCCTTTAATAGGGTCGTCTTTCCCGATGCATTCGGTCCCGTAATAATGAGTTTTTTGTCTAATTTGCAATTATTTTTAACGCACTGTTCCCCTTGAATTATGTGGGGCGGATAATATTCATCTTTAAAATCACACGCACCGGTTGGGTCAAATAATGCATTCGATACATATCCGGCGGAAATATGGCGACTTACACCTCGCAGATTGTCCAAGAACCCTTCAAACCCGAACGAATATCGCAAACTTTCCTCGTAATCGAGATTTGAATATGACTCATAATAACATTTTAGCATATATCCCACACCTCCCATATGAGCAATGAAATGATTTACCGGCGTGATCGGTTCTAAGATAGAATAGTATTCGCGCAATGTGCATATATGTTTTGCAGTATTTGCGCAAAACTCAATGTAACATGGCCTGAGTCGGTGTTTCTCTACAAACTGCATCATATTTTGGATCGTTTGTCCAATATAATCGCGCAATACACACATGTAATGATTCACTTTTGTTATGTTGTTGTAAAATCGAATGCAGGCCATTACGTTTTGGTACATTTGGTAGCAATAAAACCCAGCACCCATGATGAGGTACAGCAATTTGTCCATGGTCAATGACGACAAATTGGTTAAGGCCTTTCCGATAAAATGGTGTTTTGCAATATCTTTCAACACGTCAATATACACGTCGAACGTGATGGGAATTCCGCGCAATTTCAAAATTAAAAAGGGGAATAGTAAAAACAATACGGGGATGACTAAACTGATTGCGGGAGACAGAATGTTCGCGATGGATAGAATTTGAAGGAAACTGGATGAACGATTTAACGATTGTATCATCGTCCATTCCACATATCCGTATTTTTCCAAGAAGAACGCGTTTGCCCCTTTTGTATCGTTCCAGATTTCCATGATCATGTCGTAATTTATTTTGTAGTCCGGTTCTGCCGGCGTTTCTTGGATGACTTCTTGCGTGTCGCGCAAATATTGGATATTTGACGTGAATTGTTTCTTCCAATCGTGGATGGTGGCTTCCCCAAATGGGTGGCTCGGTTGGAATAAATGCTGATACATGGATTTTTCACTCTTGGTTTCGACCAACTCCAAATCTTGGCTCACTGTTTCAGAAAGGGGGCGTATTTCGGATTCGGGTAAATACGTAATCGGTAGGCGAAACGGATAATGTAGTGGTTTCGATTTACGTAATATGTCGTCATCCCCATTTTTTGTCGGAATGTCTTCTCCTGTTACATCGGCAATCATTTCTTCCATATTCAGAGTCGCATTTTCAATCCATGAAAACATCGCTTATTGTAAAATGCGAAAAAAGGTTTCTTTTCTTTACGCATTTCGGTTTTGCAGTCGCCTAAACGTTAGACGCGAAATTGCCGGGCAACTCTATAATATTCGATTTATAATGTGTTTCGATGTTTTTGATAATACCAACATCTTGCCGCGTTATGAAATTGATAGCCATGCCCTTTCGCCCCCAACGGCCACTGCGTCCAATACGATGCAAATAGGTATGCACACTGCGTGGAATATCGTAATTGATCACTGTGCTTACCTGTTGTATATCAATACCGCGCGCGGTTACGTCGGATGATATTAATACGCGATATTTCCCTGCGCGAAATTCCTGAATCGTCGCATTTCGCTCTTGGGTTTTCATTGAACTATGAATGCAGCATACTGCAAAATTCTCCTTTTGTAAAGCCGTGTATAAATCCACTACGCGATTTACACTGTTTGCATAGACGATCATTTGATTTACAGACAAATGGCTATACAAGTCGCGCAGTGTATCGAATTTACTGAGGTCGTCGGGCAGCGCAATATAATATTGCCGGATGCCTTCTAAATTGAGCTTCTCCGCTTCAATTGTGATTTTCACTGGGTTACGCATAAACTTGTGCGTTAATTCTAACATTTCCGGCGGCATTGTCGCACTAAATACCGCGGTTTGCGTGTTATAGTCCAATGATTGAAATATCTGATATACACTTTCCAAAAATCCACCGGACAGCATTTCGTCTGCCTCGTCCAATACAAGCAATTTAATATCCTTTATTTTAATATTACGCCGTCGCACCATATCATTTACGCGGCCAATGGACCCGACAATAATGTGCGGTACATTGTTTCGCAAGTCGGCCGCGTCTTCCATTACTGAGGTCCCGCCGACTAACGTTTTTACAATTAAACCGTCCATCATGGAACCGATGGATTTAACAACAGCCGTAATCTGACGCACCAATTCGTGCGTTGGGGCCAATATAAGCGCTTGGGTTTTCTTTTGAGTCACATCGATATTGTGCAATATACCGATCGCAAATGCTCCCGTTTTCCCCGTTCCCGATGGCGCTTGTGCAATAAGGTCGCGCTTCTCCATCATAGGCAAAATTGCCGTTTTTTGAATTTGACTTGGATTCTCGAACCCCACCGAGTATATACCTCTTAACAAAGAGGTATCTAAATCGTATTCATCCCATTTTTCAACCGTCTTCACCACATAATCATTTTTCAACGCTTCTGTATTTTCCATTTTATGTAATCACGGAAATACTTTTAACTTGTTTCTGCAAAAATAATATAAATACTTTCGCATTTAATTATAAAGAGTGCATAATTAATAATGACTACGATTACTTATTATTCGGTTGATCATTTCACAAAGTTAGCATCTGAAACTGATTATAGTTTGAGCGAATCTGTATGGAACGTGATTCAATATTTAGAGAATACGATTGAGGAACCGACGGATATAATTGAGACAATCCCTTTATCGCGGTCGAATCGCAGTTTTGATCGTAATGGACACGATGGGAATGGACGTGTTAGACGCAACGGCCATCGCAAGAAGAGCAGTTCTCGCGAGGATATTGTAAATATGGGCGCGGAATTAGAAGCCAAGCGCAATTTTAAAACGACCACCGTTGTAGAAAAAGTAGGCATAGACAAACATATTGGGGATATTCGCATGCAGTTGAATAAACTGTCTTCGAAAAATTATGATAGTCAGAAGGACGTTATCGTCGAATGTATTATGGATGTTTTGGCGTTATCGTTTGACTATTCGGATAGTGACTGCACATACCATGAGCGCATAGCGAATGCAGTATTTGATATCGCAAGTGGGAACAAATTTTTATCCGAAGTGTATGCGGATCTGTATGTGGAATTGATTGGTCAAAATGACCTGTTTGGGAGTATTTTGGATGGTCTTATTTTGAAATATCGCAAGTCGCTGGATGATATTGTATATATTAGTCCGGATACAGACTACGACGGGTTTTGCGATTATAATAAAAAGAATGACTTGCGCAAAGCATCCGCTGCGTTTATTATGAATTTGATGATGCGTTCCATGATTTCGCATTCATCTGTGTTAGAATTGATATGTGAATTACAAGACCGGACCCTTGAATATATCGATATGGCTGGAAAAACAAATGAAGTGGATGAAATTACCGAAAATGTGTTTTTGTTGGTTTCAATGGGAAAGACCAATTTGATAAATGAATCATTGTGGTTAGAGAAAGTGATACCTTTTGGGCGGAATTTTGTAAAGTTGAAGTCAAAAGAGCACTCAAGTTTATCGAGTCGCTGTATATTCAAATACATGGACATGAAATTATAATATTTGCGTTTTTTTATTTAGGAGACATTTATATAGAATGTCTTCTATTCCTGAGGGCAAAACTGTTGGTGAGCTTCGCGCTCTTGGATTCACTGCGGCACAGCTATATGCTGCGAGTTACGATCCGGCAACAATTGTTGCTGTGTATTCTTTATCCGAATTGGTTACCAGCGGTATCGATATTTCTTATATTGTATCCAATAAACAGGGTTTCGCTCAATTGGGTGGCGATATTGATGGGGAGGCTGCCGGTGATCAATCTGGGTTTTCCGTATCGATGAATTCCGCTGGTACAAGAGTAGCCATTGGGGCAAGAAATAATGGCGGTAATGGTCGTAAGTCAGGCAGTACTCGCGTGTATGAATACAATGCCGGTACATGGACAAAAATAGGTCAGGATATAGATGGTGAGGCTGCCGGTGATATGTCGGGCGAGTCCGTATCGATGAATTCCACTGGTAGTAGAGTCGCTATTAGCTCAGCCGCCAATAGTAGTTATACCGGTAGTACTCGTGTTTATGAATACAATGCGGGAACAAATGCATGGGTCAAATTAGGGCAGCACTCGCGTTTATGAATACATTGGAACTACATGGGTCAAATTAGGGCAGGATATAGATGGTGAGGCGGCTTCTGATAATTCTGGCTATTCGGTATCGATGAATGCAGATGGTAACAGAGTAGCCATTGGAGCATATGGTAATGATGGTAATGGTTCAAATTCGGGCAGCACTCGCGTTTATGAATACAATGGAACTGCATGGACACAAATCGGACTTGATATAGATGGTGAGGCGGCTTCTAATTATTCTGGGTGTTCGGTATCGATGAATTCCGACGGTAGTAGAGTAGCCATTGGAGCAATTTTGAATGGCGGTAATGGTACTTATTCGGGTAGTACTCGTGTTTATGAATACAATGGAACTACATGGGTCAAATTAGGTCAGGATATTGATGGTGAGGCGGCTTCTGATTATTCTGGTTGGTCCGTATCGATGAATGCCGCCGGTAGTAGAGTAGCCATTGGAGCAGTAAATAATAGTAACATTAACGGCACCTATTCGGGCAGCACTCGCGTTTATGCATATAATGGTTCTATGTGGGTCAAATTAGGGACGGATATTGATGGTGAGGTTACTTATGATAATTCTGGTTGGTCTGTATCAATTAATTCCGCGGGTAGTAGAGTAGCCATTGGAGCAATATATAATGATGGTACTGCTTCAAATGCAGGCAGTACTCGCGTTTATGAATACAGTACCGCATCCGCGGACATTTTAAAGGCCGCTGGATATAGTGCTACACAGCTCACTGTGGCTGGATTCACCGCAACTGATCTCAAAGCTGCTTTATTCACCGCAACTGAGCTCAATGCGGCGGGATTTACGTTGGCGGATCTCAAGACTGCTTTATTCACTGCGACTGAACTCAATGCGGCGGGATTTACGTTGGCGGATCTCAAGACGGCTGGATTCACCGCAACTGAACTCAAGACGGCTTCATTCACTGCATCTGAACTCAAGGCGGCTTTATTCACCGCAACTGAACTCAAGACGGCTTTATTCACCGCAACTGAACTCAAGACGGCTTTATTCACCGCAACTGAACTCAAGACGGCTTTATTCACCGCAACTGAACTCAAGGCGGCTTCATTCACTGCATCTGAACTCAAGACTGCTTTATTCACCGCAACTGAGCTCAAGACGGCTTCATTCACTGCATCTGAACTCAAGACTGCTTTATTCACTGCGACCGAACTCAAGGCGGCTTTATTCACCGCAACTGAGCTCAAGACTGCTGGATTCACATTGTCCGAATTGGTCGGTGTTGAATTTACAGCAGTCGAATTAGTAAATGCCGGATTTTTGCTCGTCGATGTTAAAGATTTTTTCAGCCTGGTTCAGCTAATTGCAGATGCATTTACTGCAACCGAACTGCGAGAATTTGGTTTTACATTACTTCAAATGAAACGTGCCGGCGCGAAATTATTGTACTTAAAACCGGCTTTTACAATTCCTGAGCTGCGTATATTATATACGCTCCGAGCTTTGACCGCGATTTATACAATTCCACAATTGAATGCTATTTACACAATTCCACAATTGAATAATGAATTTAACTTGAGAGAACTTAATGCATATTATACACTCGTCGAATTGCATGTATATTTTTCCATTACACGATTGCGGTCGGAATTTACACTCCGCCAATTGAATCGCGAGTTTTCTCTAACACAATTGGTTACAATATTTACGATGAGAACACTCCATACCGAATTTACAATCCGCGAATTATATAATGAGTTTTCGCTCGAAACGCTCGCACTTACATTTAATTTACTCGAGTTAAATTCCGAATTCACGTTGGTCGAATTGGACAAAATATTTACGTACAGAAAAATGCACGAGTATTACAGCATTAGACATTTATATGGACGCTTTACGCTAAGGACACTAAATACTGAGTTTTCTTTCGCCGAATTAAAGTCCGCCGGAATAACATTAAGAGAGTTCAATAATGAATTTACATTGATTGAGCTGCGCGAATTATTCACATTTCGAGAAATGGATGTATATTTTACTTTCGTGGAATTGCGCGGCCTATTTACATTGAGGGAATTACACACAGTTTTTAGTTTTATGGAACTGAATATGGATATTAGTTTTAGAGCACTACGCGAGGAATTTACATTGCGAGTGATGGCTGCCGAAGATGGTATAGGCATCGAACGATTATCCTCCGTTTTTACTCTCAGAGAATTGTACAATGAATTCACATTGCGCGAATTGGATGCGGTTTTCACACTAGAAGAGATGCGCGTGGAATTTTCTTTCAAAGAATTGCACCGTGAATATACATTGCGCGAATTGGCTGTGGTTTTCCCACTAGGTGATCTGCATCTGGAATTTTCTTTCAAACAATTGCACAATGAATATACACTGCGCGAATTGGCGGTGTTTTTCACGCTGGATGATCTGCATCTGGAATTTTCTTTCAGAGAATTGCACAATGAATATACGTTTAGAGCATTATCCTCGGTTTTCACACTGCAGAATCTGTATTTGGAATTTTCTTTGCCCGAACTGCATAACGAATATACATTGAGAGAGTTGGCTGCAATATTTACATTGGCTGTGGTGAAAACGGCATTTTCGTATAACAAACTCAGAACCGAATTTACGGCGGCAGAATTGATGTAATTTGTAGATTATACATGGGAAATATAGTGATTGTAATATAATTATAATATAATTATAATAATGGTTTTGCAATATATGCTTCTTTGAAACGCAGTTAAATAATGAAATCTGATATGCGGATTTCATTATTCGAGTAAATATGAGTAACTATAAAATACAGTAAATTTTTGTAGATTGAATTATGTAATGAATACTATATAGAATGCCGACTATTCCTGAAGGCAAAACTGTTGGCGAGCTTTTAGCTCTCGGTTTCTCGGTGTCGGAAATTCTTGCGGGTAGCAGTTACACTTTGATCAGCTTTAGCGCGACGGTTCTCAAGGCTGCTGGCTATACTGCGCTTCAGCTGAATACCGCGGGGTTTAGCCCATCTATACTTGTAGGATTATATTCTTTAGCAGAACTTAGTACAAGCGGTATTAACATTGCTGATATTATATCCAATAAATATGTTTTTGCTCAATTGGGCGGTGATATTGATGGCGCAATTGATGATAGTAACTCGGGTTATTCCGTGTCGGTGAATACAGACGGGACAAGAGTCGCGATTGGTGCAACATGGAAGAATACTACGGGTAATTATTCCGGTAGCACCCGGATGTATGAATATAATGCAGTTACATATGCGTGGCAGCAATTAGGGAATGTGATTAATGGCGAGGCTCAGTATGATTATTCTGGTCATTCAGTGTCTATGAATGCAGCCGGGACAAGAGTCGCGATCGGCGCTCCGTATAATGACGGCGCTGGCCCGGAGTCCGGTAGCACCCGTGTGTATGAGTATAATGGCGCCGATTGGCTACAATTGGGCAATGCGATGGGTGGCCAGGCGTTGAATGATAATTCTGGATATTCCATATCGATGAATGCGGCAGGTACGAGAGTCGCGATTGGCGCACCTGGTACGGATGCGAATGGGTATGATTCTGGTCGCACCTGCGTATTTGAATATGATGGAGCAAATTGGCTGCAATTAGGCGGTCCTATT
>Ga0214919_10008114_pt1 | contig 13967 bp, 23 predicted proteins | sample LL1503_MetaG_FD_177994 | JGI IMG/M metagenome (GOLD analysis project Ga0214919, IMG submission 177994) | Freshwater microbial communities from Lake Lanier, Atlanta, Georgia, United States - LL-1503 | ecosystem: Environmental > Aquatic > Freshwater > Lake | place: USA: Georgia | collected...
GGCAATTGAAGACAATCTGTATGACAGCTTGTCCGCTCGTTACACCAAAGGTCTGGCTCGTGCTATGGCATACACCAAGCAGGTTAAAGCTGCTGCTGTATTGAATAACGGCTTCTCCTCGGCTTATGTCGGTGGCGACGGCGTATCGTTGTTCAACAGCGCTCACCCGCTGGTGTCTGGTGGTACCAACAGCAATGTTCCTTCTACCGCAGCTGACTTGAATGAGACTTCGTTGGAAAACGCAGTTATTCAAATCTCCCTGTGGACGGATGAGCGTGGTCTGTTGATCGCTGCTAAGCCTAAGAAGCTGATTGTTCCGCCTTCTCTGCAATTCGTTGCCACTCGTCTGTTGGAAACCGAACTCCGCGTCGGCACCACTGACAATGATGTCAATGCGTTGAAGAACAACGGTTCGATCCCTGGCGGCTATACGATCAATCACTTCTTGACCGATACGAACGGCTGGTATTTGACCACCGATGTTCCTAACGGCATGAAGCACTTTGTTCGTACTCCTCTGTCCACTGGTATGGACGGCGACTTTGATACGGGCAATGTCCGTTACAAGGCTCGTGAGCGTTACAGCTTCGGCTGGTCTGATCCTCTGGGTATGTACGCCTCCGCAGGCGCATCCTAAACCTTAGGGTTTGTTAAAGAGGGCTCCTTCGGGGGCCCTTTTTATTTGCACAGCCATTTAAAACTGTGATATATTGCAGCTAATCCGGGCTTTCCGGTGCATCAAGCTGTCCCGGCAGACAACATACTGATTGATGCACTTTACTTGTATGTAAGGAATTTATCATGGGATTCGCAACTCATCTCGGCCCTTGGCTGCTTGGCACAGTCAAAAACACCACCGGCACTACTGCTGGCACTATCCAGAACACTGGTACTACCCTAGTCTCCCAGACTAAAAAAGTAGTTTACAACGGTATTGTTTACACCGCTGATAACACTACCACATTGTTTACCGTTCCTGCTGGCGCACAAATTGTTAATATTTTTATTGACACTTTGGTTGCTTTTACAGGCTCCACTGCTGCCAATATGTCACTGGGCATTAGTGGCTCTACCGCACTGTATTGGGCTTCTACCGACATTACAACCCAGGGCCGATTAGCTAATACTGGCGCTGCTGCCAAGTTAGGTAACTGGGCTGGAGCAGCTACTACAGCATCGCCTAATGGCGCTGGTGTTGGCACTACTGACGTAACAATTATTGCCACAGTACGTCCTACTATTGCTGACGTAACGGTTGGTACTGTTCAATACACTATTGTGTATGCTGTAGCAAACTCGGATGGAACTCAGTCCCCCGCCTCTGCTTAATTAATCTCAGGGGCTTCGGCCCCTGATTTCTAGGAGATTATTATGGCTTTAGTAGGGGTTGTATCCTCAGTTACCCGCATGGGCTTGTATGAGCCGTTTGACTTGCAGGTATCTCGCGGTCAAGTTGTTGGTCATCAATATAAATTTCAGTTTGGTCAAGCGCCAACTGTAACTACTGCTCAAACGGTTTGGGCGACTACCGGTGTTTATGCATACCCTGCATCTGCAACGGTAATGAAAATTTCTAGCGGCAGTGCAAATGACGCCGCAGCTGGATCTGGCGCTCGTACAGTACTAATTTCTGGCCTAGATGCAAGCTATGCACCAATTAGCGAAACTGTAATTTTGAACGGACAAACTTCCGTCAATACTTTAAACAGTTATCTGCGAATTAATGACTTTTACGTTTTGACGGCTGGCTCTGGTAATACGGCTGCTGGAATTATTTACGCCGGCACTGGAACGGTTACTACAGGCGTTCCAGCTACGATCTATTCGTTAATGCCAGTTGCATACAACGTCCAGACCCAAGCAATCTTTACTGTTCCTGCCGGGTTTACAGCGTATATCTCTAGCTACACATTTACATCCAACAACACAACGGCTAACACCATTTGTTCCGGATTCTTGTATGTGTATCAATACGGAAGCAATTTCCCAACAATTGAAGCATCTGCTCGTTTTAACGCTGGTAGTGTTTTTGATCGGCACTTTGACTACCCACTAGCATTTTCAGAAAAAACAGACCTTGAGTTGCGTGTTTCTGCTGGAGCTTCTGGGCAGATGAGCGGTGAAATGCATATCTTATTGGTGCAAAATGGCTACCAAATCACAGCCGGCTAAGTCCCCAGCATGGACGCGCAAGGAAGGCAAGAACCCCAAGGGCGGCTTGAACGCCAAGGGGAGAGCCTCAGCCAAAGCGCAAGGTATGAACTTGAAACCTCCCCAGCCAGAAGGCGGAAAACGGCGCGACTCTTTTTGCGCAAGGATGGGTGGGGCCAAAAAGAAACTTACCAGCGAGAAGACGGCAAAAGATCCGAATTCCCGTATCAATAAAAGCCTTCGTGCGTGGAACTGCTGATATGGAACTTCAAGTTTGGAACGTTTTTTTGTCGTTTGTATCCGCAGCTTTATTGTTTTGGGTAAAAGTTTCCCATGACGAAGTTAAAAGGCTGGGCATTCTTTTAAGCAAAACCCGCGAGGAGCATGCAGAAAAGTTTGTAACCAAAAACGATATGCATGCGGACATTAACCGTGTAATAGCGCGGCTTGACCGGATGGATGAAAAGTTAGATGCATTTATGAGGGAGCAACGAAATGCCCTCAGTTAGCAAGAAACAACACAATTTCATGGAAGCGATAGCGCACTCGCCATCGTTTGCCAAGAAGGTAGGGGTTCCACAGTCCGTGGGGCAAGATTTTGCAAGCGCGGACAAAGGCCGCAAATTTTCTAAAGGTGGTGATACTATGGCTACGAAGATGAAAAAGTTTGAGAAAATGGGTAAAGACGTTGAGAAACGCGGTATGAAAGAAGGCTCTGCTAAAGATATGGCTATGGACCGCATGCAAATGATGAAAAAAGGCGGCGGCGTTAAAAAAATGGCCGGTGGAGGTCTAGCTTCGGGTCATAAGAGTGCTGATGGTATTGTCTCTAAAGGCAAAACTAAAGGCAAAATGATTAAAATGAGCATGGGTGGTAAAACCTGCTAAGGAGTATTAAGATGATTGATGATGAATTAGAAAACGCAAATAAATCTGAAAATTTATCTCCAGTCGGTCCTAAGCCATCTTCTTTTAAAGAAGCATTTGCTGCCGCCCGTGGTAATGGTGATAAAACTTTTAGTTACAACGGCAAGTTGTACACCACTGAATTGGCAAGTTCAGCTCCTAAAAAAACATCTCCTGCACCTATGCAGCAAGAGAAAGTGGCTCCAATTAGTCCTTCCAATCCTTTAATGGGTAGTGACCGTGATAATGCTTCTGCTATGTCTGTGAATGAGCGCATAAAAAAATCATTGGCAAGCGCACGAGAAGGATCTGGACCTACTGACTCTCGTTCAGTAAACCAACGCATTAAAGAATCTTTGGAAGAAGAAAAAAATAAACCAACTGCAAGTTCCTTAAAAGACAATAAAATTGATCTTAGAAGTCCTGCTACGGCTTTGCGTAGCTTAATGAGTTCACGAGAGCCTACAGATAATCGTTCTGTTAATGAACGCATCAAAGAATCTTTGGGTATGAAAAAAGGCGGAGCAGTCAAAAAGATGGCTTCTGGTGGATCAGTAAGTTCTGCCTCACGCCGTGCTGATGGTATTGCTACCAAAGGTAAAACTCGCGGAAGAATGTGTTAAATCATGGCTAAAGATTACGAATACCCAGACTCCACTCCGGTGGATGAGCCTGTAGCTAAGAAGCCTAAACCGGCCCCTAAGCCTAAGCCTAAACCTACAATCTACCCGGATTCAGTTCCTGTAGATGAGCCAGTTAAGCGCATGGCTAAAGGTGGATCTGCTTCTTCTCGTGCTGATGGAATTGCCGCTAAAGGCAAGACCCGTGGCAAAATTTGCTAGGAGATTAGCATGATGGCAAGCCGAGGAATGGGTGACATCTCTCCATCCAAAATGCCTAAAGGTGTGCGCAAAGCGCGCAGGGATAACACTGACTTTACCGAATACGCTAAAGGTGGAGAAGTGTGGGATAAGCCTAGACCAAAAAATTTGGGCGCACCTAAAAAATTAAGCTCAGCAAAGAAAGCTAAAGCTAAAGCTTCTGCTAAAGCTGCTGGTCGCCCATATCCAAACCTTATTGACAATATGAAGGCTTCGTAATGTCTACTACCGGAACCACAGCCTTTAACCTAGAGTTTACTGAACTTGCTGAAGAGGCTTGGGAGCGGGCTGGTCGTGAGATGCGTTCTGGTTATGATTTGCGTACAGCACGTAGATCACTTAATTTGATGACCATAGAGTGGGCTAATCGTGGTCTAAACATGTGGACTATTGAGACTGGAACCATTACTTTAACGCAGGGTCTTAACACCTACGCTCTTCCAACTGACACGATTGATCTGCTTGATCATGTGATTCGGACCCAGCCAAACGTAGCGTCTACTCAGGCTGACTTGAGCATTACCAGGATTAGCGTATCTACATACGCCACCATCCCTAATAAACTGACTCAAGGACGGCCAATCCAGGTATGGATTCAGCGTTTGTCAGGTGAGGTTGGACCTACTTCCGCTACGTTAAACGGCGCTATTACGGCTACAGATACCTCAATTGTCTTGAGTACCGTAGTTGGGTTGGCTGGATCTGGCTACATTCGCCTAGACAATGAAGATATCTACTACACCTACATATCAGGGAATACCCTAGGTGGCGTGTTCCGTGGACAAAATAACACAACTGCTGCATCGCACACAACATTAACAGCTGTTAATGTTCCTCAGTTGCCAGCTGTTACTGTTTGGCCAACACCTGATGGATCGCAGACCTACCAGTTTGTTTACTACAGACTACGCCGCATTGAAGATGCTGGCCGTGGCGTTGAAACAGCTGATATGAATTTTAGGTTTTTGCCTGCTGTAACCGCTGGTCTAGCTTACTATATAGCCATGAAGGTGCCAGAATTGATGGGCCGGCTAGAGATGCTTAAGGCTGTTTATGAAGAGCAATACAAGCTTGCAGCCGGTGAGGACCATGAAAAAGCTACATTGCGCTTAGTTCCCCGTATGTCGTTTATTGGTGGGGGTGGCATGTAATGACTTCACCATATGCATCTGGCAAGTATTCAATTGCCCAATGTGATAGGTGTGGCCAGCGTTTTAAATTAAAGCAATTGAAAATTGAAGTCATTAAGACTAAACTCTATCAATTGAAAGTTTGTGAAGAATGTTGGGATCCTGATCAACCACAGTTACAGTTGGGCATGTATCCGGTTAATGATCCCCAGGCTGTATACCAGCCCCGCCCGGACACAACTTATGTTGCGGCTGGATTGAACGGGTTGCAGGTAACAACTGGGGCTCAAGGAACGCCAACAGGTGGGTCTAGGGACATTCAATGGGGTTGGCGACCTGTAGGCGGCTCTAGTGACTTTGATGTAAGATTAACACCTAACTACCTTGTGGCTGCGACTTCAGTAGGAACGGTAACAATATCATGAAAACTTGTTCTCGATGCCAAACTGTTAAATCTTACGAGTTGTTTTATAAACAAGCCGTAAACAGCAAGGATGGATATCAAGCCCACTGCAAAACCTGTGATAACGCACGAAAAAAAAATTGGGCATTAAAAAATCCTGAATTATCTGTGGTTTATCGCAAAACGTCTGACATTAATAGATATAAAAATCACAAAATTAAAGTTCAACAGAAAAATAAAAACTGGAAAATTAATAATCCAAGTAAAGTTTTAGCTATGGATGCTAGACGTAGGGCGGCGTTAAATTTACGCAAACCAACTTGGTTTACCGATGATGATCACTGGATGGTAGAACAAGCCTACGAATTAGCTCAGTTAAGAACTAAAATGTTTAAATTTCCTTGGCATGTTGACCACATAATCCCGCTTCAAGGAAAGCTTGTATCTGGTTTGCATTTGCCTCATAATCTGCAAGTCATCCCCGGTTCAGATAACATGCGAAAATCTAACCAATTTCATCCAACATAGGAGTCCATAATGGCTAAAGAAAGTATGAAAAGTGACACGGCTCAAGATAAAGCCATGATCAAAAAAGCGTTCAAACAGCATGATGCTCAAGAACACAAAGGTGGCAAAGGAACTACTCTTAAACTAAAAAAGGGTGGACCTACTAGCCTGGACCGTAAGAAGTACGGCAAAAACCTTTCCCGCGCTATGAATCAAAAGGGGTAAGTTATGGCATACACAATGAAAAAGGGCGGCAAAGAAGTCGGCCCAGCTAGTGTTTACGCAAAACCCCATACTATGTCTGGCGGTCCTGTTGGATTTACCAGTGTCACACCTCCTAACATGAGTGATCCTGCCAACATGGATATGGTAGTAAACGGCTATAGCAACAAGCGTCCTGCGCCGGCAAAAACCAGTGGTATCAAAGTACGCGGTACTGGTGCGGCTACCAAAGGCGTGATGGCAAGAGGCCCGATGGCATGAACTACGCTGCTCTTGTAGTTGCGATTTCCGATTACACGGAGAACACTTTTCAAACGGTGGATGTAAACCTGTTCATTACACAGGCAGAGCAGCGCATCTATAACTCAGTTCAGTTTCCATCACTGCGTAAAAACGTGACGGGGACAATTACTGCCAGCAATAAGTACTTGTCTTGCCCAGATGATTTTTTGGCTCCATACTCGTTAGCGGTGTTTCCTTATGGTGGCGGTGATTACATATATCTTTTAAACAAAGATGTTAACTTTATGCGGGAAGCATATCCAAACCCAACAAGTACTGGGACACCTAAGTACTATGCTTTGTTTGGGCCGACGGTGTCAGGTGCTACTATCTCTAATGAGTTGAGTTTTATTCTTGGCCCAACCCCGTCTACAACTTATTCCGCAGAGCTTCATTATTACTATTATCCTGAATCAATTACCACAGCATCTAGTGGCCAGACTTGGTTGGGCGATAACTTTGATACTGTTTTGTTGTATGGCGCTTTAGTTGAAGCTTACACTTACATGAAGGGTGAGCAAGATATGATGGCTTTGTATAACCAAAAGTACGTTCAAGCACTAGCTTTGGCTAAACGCCTGGGTGATGGAATGGAGCGTCAAGACGCTTATCGTAGTGGTCAAGTTAGGGTTGAGGTCAGTTAATGTCTATTGTTCAGACCCAGACCACCAGCTTCAAGAAAGAGCTTTATCAGGCTATCCATGACTTGTCCACAGACACGATCAAGATTGCGCTGTACACGGGTAATGCTGACTTGAACGAGGCCACTACGGTTTACAGTAGTACCAATGAAGTCTCAGCCACCGGTTACACGGCTGGTGGTGAAATTATGACCGGTGTAGCTATTAGCTCATCTGGCTATGTAGCCTACGTAAACTGGGCTAATGTGTCTTGGACTTCGGCTTTGACTGCCCGGTGTGCTTTGATTTACAACGCATCCAAAGGCAACAAGTCTGTGGCAGTTCTGGACTTTGGGTCTGACAAAACATCGACTACCACGTTTACAATCACCATGCCAGCTAACACCTCGACAACCGCGCTTATCAGGAGTTCAAATTGATAGTCACTACCACCAAAGGCGAGATGGATGATTCCTTGCTGGAAAAGCGGGAAGGTACAGTCGATAATGACAATGAACTGACAACGTGGGTAGAGTACTGGCTGGAAGGCGAGTTGGTTCACCGATCAGCGCACGTTACGCTGAAGAAAATACCCACCTTTGCAGGTGGCGAAGCTGCTTCTTTTTAAGGAAATATTATGGCTAACACGCAAAGCATGTGTACTTCGTTCCTTGGGGAACTGATGACTGCTACCCATAACTTCGGCGCTTCCCCTATCCGCGCTGCGGCAACTGCGGATACGTTTAAAGCAGCTTTGTATTTGACTACGGCTACCATTAATGCTGCCACTACTGCTTACACAGCTTCTGGCGAAGTATCAGGTACAAACTACTCTGCGGGCGGAGTTTCTATTACCAATGCTACTGCCCCGGCATCTACAAATAGTTCGGCTACGGCTGGGGTAGGCTATTGGACTCCTTCTGCGTCTATCGTTTACACAACTGTTACGCTGGCAACAGCGTTTGATACGGTGCTGGTATACAACTCTACGCAGAGTAATAAGGCAGTCAGTGTTCATACTTTTGGTTCTCAGTCCATCACGGCTGGAACCTTTACATTGACCATGCCTTCCAATACCACTACTACTGCTTTGTTGCGCCTAGCAACGACATAGGAATAACCCATGATTGGGTCAGGCCCCATAGGCGCTGCTCCAGTAGGCGCTGGTGCGCCAACCCTAAACCCTGTTGATTCTGGAGATTGGGGCTATAACACTTGGGGTTCCAATTTTTGGGGAGGAGGTATTCCTTTTACAGGGGTATCTGCTGCGGGTAATGCTGGAACCATTAGCACAGCTATATCCGTAACCTTAAGTGGGGTGTCTGTTGCGGGTAATGTTGGTACTGTAGTTTCCAGTAATACAGGCGATGAGACAGGCGATGCCGCTACTGGTGCTGTAGGGTCTGTTGGAGTTTCTTTTACTGCGGCATTGACTGGCATATCAGCTAGTGGCACTGTTGGAACAGTAGTACCAACCAACTCAGATGCGGAAACCGGAGATGCAGCCACTGGTAGTGTAGGCACTGTTAAAGCTTCCATTGCAGTAGTCTTAACTGGTGTTTCTGCCGATGGTGCTGTTGGTACAGTTACGCATGGTGGGGCCGTACTAGCCATCACAGGAAACGCTGCATCCGGCTCTGTTGGGTTGGTAATACCCAGCGAGTCAATTAATGAAACCGGGGATGCGGCTACTGGTAGCGTAGGTAGCACTGGGGTGGCTGTTACTGTTGCATTGACAGGGGTTAGTGTCGAAGGCTTGGTGCAAACGATAGTACCCGGCATTGGGCCTGAGTTAACCAGTAATTCTGCTGTTGGCTCGGTGGGTTCTGTTGGGTTTAATTTTCTCTTTCTGCTGACAGGGGTTGTAGCAGATGGCTTGGTGGGTAATGTAGTCCCCGTATACTGGAGACTAATTGATGATAGCCAAAATGCGGACTGGCAAAGCATTAGTAGTTCGCAATCAGCGGCGTGGCAGGCTATTTCCAATGCGCAGACATCAAGTTGGGCTGCTATAAACAACACACAGACACCGGGTTGGTCTACAATTGCAGACAATCAGACTACTGATTGGGTCGTGATTAGCAACACAATACCGTAGAGGCATAGATGGCAACTTTTTTAGTTGACAGGGTTCAAGAAACTACCGCTGTGACTGGTACGGGGTCTGCTACGCTCTTGGGGGCCGTAACGGGCTATCAATCCTTTGCTTCTGTTGGCAACACAAACTCAACTTATTACTGTATTGCTCCCTCCGTTGGAACAGAATGGGAAATAGGGCTTGGTACTTACAGCACTACGGGGCCTACTCTTACTAGGGATACCGTGTATTCCAACAGCCTTGGGACTACCGCTAAGATTAATTTTTCTGCGGGTACAAAGAATATTTTTGTTATTGCCCCAACTGCTCTTTTGTCAAAATTGCTTGTGCCGCAAGCACTTGTTATTAGCAACGGAACTGGAACAGTAATTAAACAAACCAATATTAACGGAACACTTGGTATATCTAACAGCGGCGGTTGGCTTTTTCCTCAAGCCGTTACCTTAGTTAGTTTTACCGCAACTGTAACTACAGCACCAAGAGGTAATAGTATTAGCATACCAGTAAAGTATGGGACTACTTATGCTACCTCTACTTTATTACGCACTTTGGTTATAGCAAATAATAGCACAAGCTTCACTGTTGCTGATACTACTAAACTTACTGCAAACACCTATATATATTTGGATATTACTAATGTTGGAACTACAACAGCCGGTGCGGGGCTAAAAGTTCAAATAGCATATACATACACCCCTATATAACCATGACACCTGAACAAATACAAGCATATTTTGGTACTGATGTTGTGTACATATTTAATGGCACAGCAGATGACTTGTCTGAAATTATGGTAACCAGCTACAACTACATTGTTGATGGATCTACTCAAATTTTGTACTTTGTTACGACAGATGGCACTGTACCGCAAGATAGCCGTATTTCAAGGATGTAAAAATGTACGTAAAACTTGTTACCCCATCCACTGCGTCTGCGAGTCAGTATTTCATACGCGACATTGTTCGCCTGCTTACGGCTGCTACCCCCGCAACATCTTTACTTTATGCGTTTAATTCTGCTTCTTCAGTTGTTGTTGATGCAACTGCTGCTGGGTGGACTTATGTTGGGGCTACTTTAGCGGCTGATAGGCCCACACCATCTACATCTGTTTCAGACTACTCTACTAGCAGCGTTGCTCCAGATTTGTGGTCATGTTCAGCGCCTTGCCTTGAGGGTTCTACGCTTAAATACGTGACACTTTCCCCCGCTGCGCAAGGTTTTACAACGCCTAGTACAACCAACCAATGGATGAATTTAACAGGTGCAAGGTCTGTAACATCTTTAGGCGTTGCAACAAATGAGGGGGTTAAAGTCTACACAACTAGCAGTGTTGCTTTTACTGCTGTACAAATCACCGCAATACAATTTACTGCTTCTACCACATACCATTTAATAGCTACGCCAAGGGGCATATGTATTATTAATGAGGGCAAAGGGATGCAAGCTGTTTGGGAAACGTCAATGACCGACCCACATCGTTTTTATTCAACTGCCCCAGTTGTAGTTTGGCAAAACGGAAATGGTAATGACGCAACCAACGTAAAAACCACGGTTCTATCTTCAGTAATACCTCAAGTTGGTGCTTCAGCACAAAACGGCGCTACATTTTCAAGTTGCGTAATGAACATTACGGATGTAAACACTGGTACGGTTTACGGCCCTGTTGAAGCTGTAGCAAACAGCTACGGCGGTGGGTATTCAAACGCACAAAATTGGTGGCTATCTACTCCATACGTTCAACGAAAGAACAGCATTACATCCACAGGATCGCCTGTTTATCAAGTATCCCCAATTTATGTGCAACCGGGGCAATTTGGCTACCCCACAATGTATGTTACTGGCGTTTTTAATGCTTATTGGACGGGGCCAGCTTTAGGAAATACTGGTGATACGGTATTGGTCAATGGCAATACTTTCACCTACTTCAATTGCGGAACTGCAATGTGGGGTATTTTGATGCAGACTTCATAACATGGCAGCCCTAACTTATACGGTCTACAACGACCCGACCAACAACAACCCTACGTTAAATCAAGCGTACAACACTGTAACTGTGCAAAAATATTTGCAAGTTGCAATTGATCCAGTAATAAATTACTCTGTAGCATACCCGCAATATTCTTGGTTTACGACTACCACTTAGAGGTACAACATGACAGTCAACTACACAACTAACCTATCCCTTGGACAGCCGGTAACCGGCACAGAGTCCGGTACATGGGGTGATGATGTAAACAACAGCGTTACGTCTTACTTGGATATTGCTATTGCTGGCGGCTTGGCGATCACCATCACCACGACTGATGTCACGCTCAGTATTACGCAGGGTACAAGCTCGGCAACCAACATCGGCTCGACCACGGCGCAGTACGCTATTCTGAACGTAAGCGGGGCAATGACCGCAGCGCGTAACTTGATCCTGCCTAGCAGCAGCCGTCAGTACGTCATCAACAACAATACCACTGGTGGATTTGCCCTGACGGTTAAAGGCTCAGCTACCAGCGGCGTGACAATGGTCAACGGCGAAAAGGCTCATGTTTTCTGGAACGGTTCTGACTATGCCAAGCTATCCAATACACCGGGCGGCGCAGGTACATTTAGCTCCATCACCAACACTGGCCTGACATCGGGCCGTGTGGTGTACTCCACCACTGGTGGCCTTGAGACTGACTCTGCCAACCTTTTATACAGCGGTACTGACCTGACTGTGTATGGCATCACCGTGGGCCGTGGTGCGGGTGCTGTGTCCACCAATACTGCTGTGGGTGCTAGTGCTTTGGCGGTAAATACAACTGGAGCAAGCAACACAGCCACTGGAACCCAAGCTCTTGCATCCAACACCACCTTCTCCAGCCAAACTGCTGTAGGGTATCAGGCTCTTTATACAAATAATTCAGGTAACGTAGCCACGGCATTGGGTTATAAGGCTGGCTATGCCTTTAACGCCGTTGGTGCTTATGGTGAAGTTTTTGTCGGCTACAACGCTGGAGTAGCAACAACCTCTGGTAACTACATCGTTGTTGTAGGCGGCAGCGCACTTGCAGCTAACACCACTGGTTCTAACATAACGGCAGTTGGGGCCGCAGCATTGCTGGTAAGCACTACTGGCGCTCAAAATACCGCTATTGGCTCTAGAGCCTTGACAGCTAATACTACCGGCTCAAACCACACAGCGGTTGGTTATTTGGCTCTTGGTGCTAACACCACTGGTGAATACAACACGGCAGTAGGGTCAAACGCCCTCAACTCCAACACCACAGCCTCCTACAACACCGCTGTTGGTTATCAGGCTGGTTACACAAACACTACTGGTGCAGCCATTACCGCGATTGGTAACCAAGCCCTATACGCAAATACGACAGGAAACAATAATACTGCGGTTGGCGCTGCAAGACCGGGGTTTTTTGGTGGAACGTTATCAGTTAATACTACTGGGTCAGACAATGTTGCAGTAGGCGGCGGCGCTTTGTATAGTAATACAACGGCTAATGACAATGTGGCTATGGGCGCTCTTGCAATGTACACAAATACAACGGGAGCCAACAATGTTGCTATGGGTAGTGCTGCACTTCGTCAAATCACTACTGGCTCTAACAACACCTGCATGGGCTATCAGTCTGGGTATGCAATAACTACTGGTGGCGCGAATGTGGTTATTGGGCAATATACAGGAAACAACCTTACTACTGGCTCTAATAACGTGTTTATTGGTGTAGGTGTTACTGCAAGTGGAGTATCGACTGGTCAAGAAGTAGCAATTGGTTATGGGGCAACTGGGAAAGGTGCAAACACTGGAATTATATCCCCTAACGGTGGCGGTGTTTATCAAGGCAACAACTCAACACTATGGTCTGTCACCTCTGACCAGCGCATTAAGAAAAACATTGTTGACAACAATATTGGTTTGGACATCATTAACCAAATCCAAATTCGCAATTTTGAGTACCGCCTGCCTGAAGAAATCACTGATGTACCGCAAGACCAAGCCATTAAGAAGTCTGGCGTTCAACTTGGTGTGATTGCCCAAGAGCTACAGCAAATCTTGCCTGATTGCATTAAGACTGAATCTACTGGAGTGATGACTGTTAACTCAGACAACTTGACTTGGTACTTGATTAACGCAGTCAAGGAATTAACCGCCCGTGTGGCACAACTTGAAGCTAAAGGAAATTAAAAATGGAAATTGAAATTACAGCAGAACAAATTGCCAAGCACTACAGCGCGGCAATGGACAGCGTAGCCATCATCAACGGCGGCAAGCCTGAGATGATGTCCGACGAGGACTGGGCTGATTGCCTGTCCCGCAACAAAGAGCATCTGAAAATTATGATTGCCAAGGACTTCTGGACTACCGAAGACCTGTCGCCTCTGCAAGCGGCATCAGCATAACGGGAAGCCGCCACCCGACCTTGGCGGCAATTTGAAAAGGAAGTATGAAATGGGCAACAACACAAAACCCCAACTCATCATTGACGGCGTTGAGTACGACATCGAGTCTTTGACTGACCAGCAAAAAATCTTGCTGGATCACGTTGCTGATCTGGAGCGCAAAGTGGCTTCAGCAAAGTTCAACGTGGACCAACTACAGGTTGGGCGTGATGCCTTTCTCAATATGCTGAAGCAGGCATTGGCCGAACAGCCAGCAGAGGCAGCGATAGCTGAGTAAAAAATGGAAGCAGTTCACGAACTCGCCACAGATACCGACAAGCGCTTGAGTGTTCACGAGGCAATTTGCGCAAGCAGGTACGAGAACATTCAGGGGCGTTT
>Ga0214919_10008115_pt1 | contig 13966 bp, 5 predicted proteins | sample LL1503_MetaG_FD_177994 | JGI IMG/M metagenome (GOLD analysis project Ga0214919, IMG submission 177994) | Freshwater microbial communities from Lake Lanier, Atlanta, Georgia, United States - LL-1503 | ecosystem: Environmental > Aquatic > Freshwater > Lake | place: USA: Georgia | collected 2015-03-15
TATAAATAAATTATAAAACTTTGCGAATAGCTAATTTATTTATATTATCTTAAATATAAATAAATTATAAAACTTTGCGAATAGCTAATTTATTTATATTATCTTAAATATAAATAAATTATAAAAATTGATAAAGAATGCTTTTATATTTAGTAATAATAATATAATTAATGGTTAAATCTATAGAAAAAATAGAATTCCAACTATATGATTGGTTAGAGTCACATGATGCTGTTAAAGATGAAGATGGTAATTATGATGGTGATGAAGACTTGCCTGGTGAATTTATAATTCATAGTTTTGGACGTTGTGATGATGGTAAATCAGTATATGCTAAAATTATAAATTTTACACCATATTTTTACATTTTATTGCCAAATAAAATACAGAAAAAATCAAAAAATGAACTTAAAATTATTGTTTCAAAAATTGGAGAATTTTTTAAAAGTAAAGAAAATAAAAAAGTTTTTTATAAATTCAAGTCAACATTAAATGAATTACAATTAGTTAAACTTAAACGGGCTGAAGGTTTTAATAATGATAAAGAATTTTGGTTTGCACGACTTGTTTTTACAAATGCTGACGGTATGAAAAAATATCGTAACTATTTAGAATATAATGATATATCTATCCCAAATGTAAATGAATTAATTAAACCATTTAAATTTAAATTATATGAAGCTAATTTACCATCAATGTTTAGGTGTTTTCATATTAGAGAAATTAGTGGTTGTGCATGGGTTGAAACATCTAATTATGATATTATTACTGATGAATATGATAAGGAATCACGATGTGATATAGAAATTATTGTTGATTGGCGTAATTTAAATCCAATAATTAAAGATCATAATGCACCATTTAGAATATGTTCTTTTGACCTTGAATGTACTTCAATAGATGGTGAATTTCCACAAGCACGACGAAAAGGAGACCAAATTATTCAGATTGGTGCGACTTATACTTTAATTGGTAAATCTGTACCATATAGACAATATATTGCATGTTTAAATGAAACTTCTACAGTTGAAAATACTATTGTTGAATCATGTGAAACAGAACAAGAATTAATGTTAAAATTTTTAGATGAAATTAATAATAATGATTGTGATATTTTAACAGGTTATAATATATTCTTTTTTGATGAAAAATATATGTATGATAGATGTAAAGAAATATTAAAAATAGATACTGATATGGCATATATGTCAAAATTAAAAAATCATAAATGTAATTTTAAAGAAATGAAATTATCATCATCTGCACTTGGTGAAAATTTATTAAGATTTTGGGATACACCAGGACGGATTCATATTGATTTGATGAAAGATGTACAAAAAACATTTAATTTGTCATGTTATAAACTTGACTTTGTTGCTTCTAAATTTATTAGAGGTGATGTATTATCATTTTCATTAATTAACACTAATCAAATTGAATTAACATGTAAAGATGTTTCTGATTTATATGTTGGAGATTATATGCACTTGGAAGTAACAAAAGGATTTATATCAGATAATATAGGAGAAAAGTATTTTGTTATTTCAGTTGATTCAGAAACTAAAAAAATAATAATAAAGGGTGATGAATTATTATTTAATGAATTGAATAAAGAAAAATTAAATGGTGTTATTAATTGGTCACAGGCAAAAGATGATGTCGGACCAAAAGATATTTTCAGGCTTCAAAAAGGTTCTGCTGATGATCGTGCTATTGTGGCTAAATACTGTGTGAAAGATTGTAAACTTGTTAATCTTTTAATGAATAAATTAGAAGTTGTAACAAAAAATATAGAAATGGCAAATGTATGTTCTGTTCCATTATCTTATCTATTTATTAGAGGACAAGGAATTAAATTATTTTCATTATGTCTAAAAGAATTTAGAAAACAAAAATATGCATTTCCAGTAATTAAAGTAGATAAATTATATAGATGTTCAAAGTGTAAGTATGAATATGAAAATAAATGGCAATGTCCAAAATGCTATTCTAAAAATAGAGAAGAAATAGAATCTGAATCATCAAGTTATGAAGGTGCCATCGTTTTTGATCCAGTTCCAAAAGTTGAGTATGAAGCACTTGCTACAAAAGATTATGCAAGTTTATATCCAGCATCAATTCTACATAAAAATATGAGTCATGAAACAATTGTAGAAGATCCTGATTATGATAATTTACCAGGAATTAAATATTATAATGCTAACTTTAGAGAATCTGATGGTTCCATTCAATATAGACGGTTTGCACAAATTGATAATAAATTTGGTGTTATTCCAACAATTCTTGATAATTTACTTAAAACCCGTAAAATTATAAAAAAATTAATGGGTAAAGAAAAAGATCCATTTAAATATAAAATTTTAGATGCAAAACAATTAGCTGTTAAAGTTACTGCTAATTCATTATATGGACAATTAGGTGCATTAACAAGTCCAGTTTGTAAAAGAGATATCGCAGCATGTACAACATCAACAGGTCGAGAAATGTTAATTCTTGCTAAAAAATATGATGAAGAAAAATTACCATGGATTATAAATGGGCTTAAATATTTTTATTCAAATAATGATACAGATAAAATTAATCATATTTATAATTTAGAATTAAAATCATCAAGTGATCAAGAATTAATTAACAATATTAAAACATTTGTTACAAATATTAATGATTTAACATTTCAACCTATTATTAGATATGGTGATAGTGTTGTTGGTAAAACACCATTATTATTAAGATATAAAAAATCAGGTTATATATTTGTTAAAACTATTGAAACTTTAAATGAATCATATAATTTTGTTCCTATGAAACGAGTTAATAGTTATGATAATAAAGAATCAAAAGAATCTTGTGAAATTGATGATATTGAAACTTGGACTGAAAAAGGATGGACAAAAATACATCGGGTAATAAGACATAAACTTGCAAAACATAAAAAATTATTTAGAATTACTACTTATTCTGGTTCTGTTATTGTTACTGACGATCATTCATTAATTACATCCACTGGAAAAGAAATTAAACCTGTTGATGTTAAAATAGGAACTAAATTACTTCATAGTTTTCCATCTTTTGATAATAACATTTTACCTAGTTGTGCAAAACATGACTGTAATTCATTATCAAAACAGCAAAAGCCTTGTGAAAAGAGATTTACAGATGATTTGTCTGCACTTAAATATTGTATTGAATGTAAACATAATAATATAAAATACACTATTGAATTATTATATGATGTAATAATTGTTAAACATTATAATGATTCAAAAATAGATTTAAAGTTAAATGAAATTCGTCAGATTGAAGAATGGATGAAAAAAGAAGAATATGTATATGATCTAACAACTGATAATCATCATTTTCATGCAGGTGTTGGGTCTATTATTGTTCATAATACAGATTCTATTTTTAGTTGTTATCGATTTAGGGAAAATACTGTCAAAGTCCATAAAGAAACAGCATTAAAAATATGGAAAAAAGTTATTGAATTTGCTAAAATATTAATTGAACCATATTTTGGGGAAAAAGAAAGAGATATATTCAACAATATTTTTAATACATATTATTCAGATGATAAAGTTATTGACTTAACTTTACCAGAACCACCTAATTGTGTAGAAGAACCATCACAAAATACAATTATATTACCATTAGAAGAACGTATTAAACAATTTATAAAAGAATATATGCAAGAAAGTTATATACCATGGTTGTGGACATTAGCAGAACTTGTTGAAAAAAATTATACTTATATGTTTGATATTAAATTAACACATTGGGCGGAACATCAATTAAGTAAAATTAGATTAATTGCCGAAAATTTAGATGATAATAGAAGAAATTATTTAATGAAACCAATACGTGAATATATAAATACAATATTTGATAATAAATATATAATGCCATCAGATAAAGCAATTTATGATTTAGTTGATAAATTTAATAAAGAAAATATAAATTGTTTTCCATATGCACATGAAATTATAATATCGCAACAAGTATTATCTAAAGCTTGTAAAAATTTATTAGAAAAAACTATAAAAGAGAAATGGATTTATAGCGGTGAACGGAAAGAATTAACAAAAATTATTCACAAGTTCTTATTAAATGTAACAAATGAAACAATTAATGATAATAGTCAAATTACATATTTTATTACTGAATTTATCAGTGTAAATAAAAATATTGATTTGATTAAAATGTGTGAATTATTAATTAAAAATTTAATAAGTGATCAGAATATGAATATAAAATTTGATGAAGATAAATTAAATACTCATACTAAAGATTTTGTTGAACTTTACAATAAAAACAATGGAAAAAAAACTATGGATGAAATTTTAGAAGATTTTTTGACAAAAGAACTTGGTATAGATTTTAATCTTTATAAATCAAATCATTATAATAAAGTTATAAACTTTATTAATACTCATATGAGACGTGAAGATATGACTGATATGGGTGATAATGGTATTCAATATATTTATTATTGGTTACAACCACGTTGGGATGTTAACATAGCAACTAAAGAAATTATTAGATGTATAGATATTTATGAAGGTGGATTAATGATTACAGATAAACGAACACTTGATCACAGTATGGAAATGGGTAAATTATCAGGTGAATTAATTAAATCTCATTTACCCTTTCCGCATGATTGTGAATATGAAAAAACATTTTGGCCATTTGCAATTTTAACTAAAAAAAGATATGTCGGTAATAAATATGAATTTGATTCTAATAAATATAAACAAGATTTTATGGGTATTGTTCTTAAACGTAGAGATAATTCTGCTATTGTTAAAGAAATTTGTGGTGGAATAATTGATTATTTAATTAATCATAAAAGTCCTAAAAAAGCAACTGATTATACACGCAAATGTTTACAAGATATGTTTGATGGTAAATATGATATAAAATATTTCCTCACATCAAAAACTCTTAAACTTAAAGAATCATATAAAGATTGGAAAAGAATTGCACATGTTTATTTGGCTGAAAAAATTGCACAAAGAGATCCAGGTAATACACCACAATCTGGTGATCGTATTGAGTTTGCTGTTATACAAGTACCAACACCAACAAACGGTATTAAATTATTACAAGGTGATATAATTGAAACACCTAAATTTATTAAAGAACAAAATTTAAAACTAGATTATCTATTCTATTTAACAAACCAAATTATGAATCCTGCTTTACAATTTTTAGAACTTGTTGATAAAAATGCAATTGATATATTTAATGAATTTATTAATAAATATTCAGTACCAAAAATTAAAAAAGAAAAACCTGTTAAACCTGTAAAAGAAAAACCTGTTAAACCTGTAAAAGAAAAACCTGTTAAACCTGTAAAAGAAAAACCAATTAAACCTGTAAAAGAAAAGTCTGTTAAAAAAGAAAAACCAATTAAACCTGTAAAAGAAAAGTCTGTAAAGAAAAAGACAGCACTTGATATTTTAATAGATATTAAAAATAATAATAAATATATAAATGAAATACAAGATTTTATAATTGAAATCCAAGAATTTATGAATAATAACAAAACTAATAAATTAATAATTGATCCTATATTTAATAAAGATGAAATTAATTTATAAGTTTAAAAATATAAATATATTAATTTAATAATCTGATACCAAATTAATATCATCTGTTCTAACACTCATTGATACATTTGTATTTTCATTAGTTACAGTTGCTTGTACAGAACTAGATGAACTATATGAATTAGACTTTGAATTTGAATTTGAACTATCAGAAAATTCACCACCAGTATGAGCAGATGATGAAATATATGATAATTCACCACCAGATAACTCACTATTAGAAACACTGGCTTTACTATCATCATCATCATCGTCATTAACAACATTTTCTTTTTTTTCATCTTTATGATGTTTTTCATATTTATGATGTTTTACATCTTTACGATGTTTGTTCTTGTTCTTATCAAGATTTTTTTTTTTATCTTTATTATCGTCACTTGAATCTAAAATATCTGATAAACTAGATGCAGATGATATTGTCGTCGTATCACTAGAATCATCTACCAAATTATCTACTGAATTATCTACTGATTCAGCACCACCTTTTTTTTTAGATTTAGATTTAGAATTATATTTAGATTTAGTATTAGATTTAGATTTAGTTTTAGATTTACTTTTTTTAGAACCTCCAGTTTGTTTAACTTTATCTGAATCCGACATATTAGAATTTACTAAATAATTATACATATCAGAACTAATAAATGGTGATGTTTCAGATAAATTATCACTATCATAAGAAACATTTTCTAATAATTTATTAAATTTATATTGATCATTTTTATCTAATTTATTATTTATTTTATCTAGTATATTATTTAAATTTACATCAGATATATCTGATTCAGTTATAACAGGAATATTTAAACTAGCAATAAGTGTTTTTGCATCTTTTGATAATCCATTAAAATTAGACATGGATGAACTAAATTTATCAGTTTCAATATTATCCCAGTTAATAGTTTCACTTTGTTGTGCTTTTGGTGTGCTTGATCCAACGCCCATTTTATAATATAATATGAACTAGAAAAATATTTAAAGTATATTTTAAATATTATTTTTTAATATTATTTTATATTAATTTCTATATTAATTTATTATTTATAATATGAAAGAATCAATTTTGATATCAATTATTATTATTATTATTTATATATTTATACTTATTAATCGCAATAATTCTACATATATTAAATCAAACACAGGCGCAAAATTTTTAATACATAAAGATAATAAAAAACAAGAAAAGGCAAATCTTTTAGGACTATTAGTACAAAATTTATATATTTTAAAAAATCATATGGTTACTAATAAGAAAAATTTTCCAGGATTTGAAATATATATTGAACAACTATCTGATAATTTTAATGAAAATAGAACAAATATTTATGAAACAGATCCAACATCTGAATTAACATCATATAGTGTAAACAAAGGTGAAGAATTATCATTTTGTTTATATAGTAAAAAAACAAAAGAATTACATGATATAAATTTAATGATGTATGTTGGAATTCATGAAATGGCTCATATTGCATGCCCTGAAATAGGTCACGGTGATTTATTTAAAAAAATTTTTAAAAATCTTACAGAAGAAGCAATAAAAATTGGTATTTATAAAAAAATAGATTATTCATCACAACCAACAGAATACTGTGGTATGATTTTGAGTTCATCTATAGTATAAAATTTAAAATGCTGATTTTTATTACTAATTGTTTATCTTAATTATTTGAATTTTTAAACTTTTTTAATATAAATTATTTTCTTAAAATAAATGATTTATATTATTTCTATTAGAATATAATATGACAGATCCAATTAAAATAATACATAAATTTAAAAATAATAATAGAAGAACACAATATAAAGTTTATATCTTTATTGGTTCATTAATTCCACCTGATATATATAAACTTTTGGAATTAATAAAAGATAAAGATTTTTATACATCATTAAATACTCTTTCAATTGCTGATCATAATAAATTGGTTAATTTTTATAGTGAATTTTGGTATGAAAAATTTTTTATAAGTTATCATATTAATGCACAAAGAAATATTATTAATTCAACACCAATTAAAAAAAAATTAATTGAACAAAAATATGGTAAAGAATGGTATAATATTCATATTTATGAACCACCAAATAAAAAAATTTCATATTCATTTTCTGCTGCTTATTATAATTATTTATTATTGAGAAATAAAATTAAAACACAAACACGTAAAGTTGAAATGGATTTTAGAACTTATGGTGATATCGATAAAATACAAGCTATTAATATTTTAGAAATAGAAAAAAATGAACCCAATGTTTCAGATATGAATATTTATAATGGATATTCTGGTTATAATATCCGAATATTAAAAAATAACTCTTTTAATGGGTATAATATTAGAAGATTTAAAAAACAAAAGATTAATCACAAGATTAATCACAAGATTAATCATAAAAATATACTATTAAATGGTGGCGATGGCGATGATGATAATGATGATAAAGATTTATCAAAAGATAATCTTAAAAAAACAGATGAAAATGAAAACAATGAAGATGAAGATGATGAACCTGTACCATTAAGCGAAGAAGATTTTGAAGAACAAGTTGAAGAAAATTTTAATTTAGATGAAATTACAAAATTATATACAACAACCGATATTGAATCATCTAAATCAATAAAAGAAACATCAAAACTAATTAGTGAAGCTATTAATGATAAAAAATGGGATAAAAATTTTGATAAAATAGAACAAAAATATGATGATTCACTTGAAAATTTATCATATGATTCCAAATTAGAAGATATATATATAAAACATTATATAATAGATCAATATATTTTTAAAGATGATACAATTAAAACAATGAGACAAAAAATATCTGTAACAATTAATATATCAGATAAATTTGGAAAACAAATGCATATTTTACCAGAAACACAATATTTATGGTCTGAATATAATTTTGAAAATAAACAAGATTTAGTTATGATTGGTCAAAAATGGGTTAGACGTAATGAACTACTTAAAATAGATATAATGCCTAATGATAATATTAAAGTCTATGAAAAATTAAGAAATAATTTATCATATCTTAAAGATAGTTTTGGATATAAAATAAAAAGAGAAGATGATGAAACAAATATTGTACGATTTTATGAAAATTTTATTACAATGAATGAAATTTTTATGTTAGATGTGTATAATGATTTAGGATTAAACTATAATCCAGAACCAGAAGATAAACGTAATATGTATGATGTTTATATTAATATTTATTTTCCACTAATTTTATATGAACGATTAGAACAAATCATTCAATTATTAAATGGTAAAAATGATAAAGAAATTCAATTTATTGAATCACAATATGGTACTATTAAAAATGATGTTAAATTAGAAACTGAAATTGAAAATACTGTTGAAAAAGCTAAACTTGATATGGGTAAATTTGATAAATTATTTAATCAAAATCATATTATTCAATCAATTATACATGTTAATATATCAGATCCAAAAAATATTACTGGTACAACTTCTGATATTAAATTTAATTTATATCGTATATTTGATAGTTTTATTGTTTCACAAAATTATCCATTTGTTCAATATCAAACACCAGATTCACAATTAACTTATAAATTCTATACTCAAGCTGAAAAAATAGATAATCAAGAAGTACTTTCAAAGTGGTTTGAAAATGCTCCATATGGTATTAGTTTTAAAATTAAAATTAATAATAAAATGAAATTAGATAATAAATATATAAGTATTAATTTGCATGAAACAGGACGAATAGAATATAAAATTACATGGAAAGAAAATGATGAAGCAACCGTAGAAGATATTAATCAAACATATAATTATGTTCGTGATTTATTAAAAAAAATAAATAGTGAAAACAAAAAAATAAAATTTATATTGCCACCAGATGACAGATTTAAATATGCATTTATTAATACTATACAAAAATTTACAATACCTGAAAATTTTAAAATAAATCATAATGATTTGTCGGAATTTTCAAGATTTTTTTTCCCTTATATATCTCTTGTTATTGAACCTAAAAAACGTAAATCTAAAAAACAAGATATTGTCGAAGAAAGTTCAAAATATGGTACTTATTTACGTTATAAACGAATTAGTAAATATGAAAATAGAACAAAAATGCACTTGCGAATTTTGTATTTCTTACGTAATTATGAATTAAATGATAGAGAATTAATTGATGAAATTGCTAAACAATTTAATATTACTTCTGATATATCGGCTCGTGAATTAGATTATGTTAGAGAAAAATATCAAAAAGTTATTAAAAAATCAACAAAACTTTTAAAGAAATTAAAAGCAATGCCAAAATCAAAACCACCTGGTATTGGTATTGACATTCAAGGTCGAGATAAAGAACGTTATAAAATTAGAATTACTGGTGCACGTAACAAAGATCAATTAGATGAAATTATAAACTTTATGAAAGTATTAATTTATTTATATGTTGAAACTTATTTATATAAAAAAAAAGAATTTCAAAAACTTAAAGATATGCTTATTAATCTGACAAAAATAGCTAAAAGAAGAAATAAAGTTATAGAAGTTGTTGAATATGACGCTGATATTAAAACTATCAAATCAATTACATCACTTGATAAAGCACGTTTAGGATTTAAACCAGAAAAAGGACAAAATCAATGGACAAGATCATGTCAAAATTCTGGTACTGATAAAAAACGTAGACCAGATATTACACCTGGCGATCAAATAGAAAAACTTGTTAAAGAAGGTTATAAATTAAATAAACAAAATGGATATTATGAAAAATCTGTTGAAATGAAAATTAAAGGTAAAATGTATAAAACTGTTATTAAAGCAATAAAATTATCTGGGGAAAATAATACAGTTAATTTTTTTAGTTGCGATCCATCACAAAATCAAGAACATATGTATATTGGTTTTTTAGCACGTGGTAATAATCCAAGTGATTTATGTATGCCTTGTTGTTTTAAAAAAGATCAATTAGTAGCAGCTAATAAAGAAAAAAAGAATTACTTTTTAAAATGTATAGGTGAAAAAACAAAAGATGAAAAAATAGAAAAAAATTCAATAGCTAGTTTAGGTGATAAATTATATATTTTACAAGATACAAATAAAATTCAAGAAGGAAGATTTATTTTATTGCCTAAATATCTTGATATTTTCTTTAATAAAATTTGGAATAATGACCAAAAAATTAAAAATCATTATTTATTAGAATCAAAATCCGGCTATTTTTTTAAATATACTGTTAAACATGATTATTATTATTTACTTGTCGCATTAGCTAGTATTTATGAAAAACCAATTGAAGAATTAATTGATAAAATGATAAAATTTATTGAAGCTGATAAAGATAATATATATTTTACTTATTTAAATAACGGTAATATTTGCGAGAGTTTTAAAGAACGAACTAATTTTATTAATTATATTAAAACTTCAAATTATTTAGAATATGATATTATTGGTGAACTTTCTAGTATTCCTGGTGTTATTTCTAATAAAGGTATTAATTATTATATTTTAACCAAACAAACAATATTAGTTAAAAAAGCATTAGAAAAAGAAATAACTAAAGAAAAATACTATCTAGAATGTCTCAATAATGAAAATTATAAACAATACGATGAAGATCGTGATATTATTATTTTAATTAAAGAAGAAAAATATTATTTTCCAATTTACCGTGTTCAAAAAGATGAAAAAATTAATAAAAAAATATTATTACAAAAATTTTTCTCACAAAGTAAACCTTGTCTAAAAAAATCTTGTCAAATAAACCCATTACAAGAATCTATAGACAAAATTATTAAAGAAATAAAAAATTATCATAATAAAAGTTGTAAAAATAATTTAATTAATCAACTTTCAACAAATAATAATCTTGTTAATAAAAATATTATTAATACATTAGAATCATCAAATATTGTTATTAAAAAACAATATATAGATGATAGAAATAAATGTAAATATTTAGAACTAGATAATGGATTATTTATACCAACTAGACCGTCTGGAATAAGTTATAATTATCCATTTAATAATATTAGAAATATAAAAACACAATGGAGTGATTTAAAAAATACTATTAAATTATTAAACAATATTAATAAAACACTTAATCTTGATTATACACCAAAATCTGTTTTTTATGATAAAAAACAAGATACTAAATATAGAATTATTTCTATTTTATTAGATAACGGACTAACCATACCTATACAAAATGTTTTTATTGATGAAAAAGAAATTAAAAAAAATGCATTATCTATTCGTTTTCAACCTTTAGAAGAAACTATTAATCAAGAAATTATAAATTATAATAATGAAATTATATATGATGAAAGAACCGAAAGTGTTAAACTTCATAACTATAAAACTGAATCATATAACTTGTATAGATTGGAATTATGTTTATATTTATCAAAAAATACAGACATTAGAGATAAAATTATTAATATAGTTAGAAATTTAAATCTATCTATTAAAGATAAAAAATATGAACTTAGAAAAATATTATTTGAAATGATTGATCAAAAATTACTTGATGAATATAAATTATCAGAAAAAACTACTAAAAAAACTACTAAAGGTGGATCTAAAAAAACTAAAGGTGGATCTAAAAAAACTACTAAAGGTGGATCTAAAGGTGAAACTAAAGAAAAATTGTTATTTTTAATTAAAGATGGTGATAAAAATCGTACCGGACCAATAAAGTCATTACAAGAATTAGATCTTAAAAATTATGTAATTTATAATGTTAGAGATTATTGTGAAATTAATACTACAAAAGATAAATGTAATAAAAACATACATTGTGATTGGCAACAAAATACTTGTAAATTTCAATTATTAGAAAATCTTGCTATTGATTTTGTTAATAAAATTATTGAAGAAATGATTCAAGATAGTATTAAATTTAAAGAAATTATACAAGAATCAAATTATTATGTTTCTGATATTGTTGATTATACACAATATACCAATAGAAGTGATCAAAAAATTATTAAAACTTCAAATTTTAATATTAATAAATTAATGTCCGAATTATTTGGTAAAGATAAAATCCCTTCTATTGGACGTAGACAAATTAATAAATCAAATATGGATTTAATAGAAGATGAAAATCCAGAATTAATTGAATTGGGTAAACAGTATATACAATTAATTATACCAAATAAAGATTCTGTTATTAGAGCATATGTTAATTCATATTATTGGATTAATAATCCTTTATATGATACCGAATCTAGAAACTTGGGTTACATTAATAATTTACAAACTGTTCTTACATATTTGTTTAAAGTAGATATTATCGATTTTGTTCAAAATAATTTATCAAAAGGTGAAATAAAAATTAAAAATTATTTAGAAAAATATTTTAAAAATGAACATAACTTTTTTGAATCAACACTTAATAAGTTTAGAAAATCATCATTTAATACAGATGGTAAAGTTGAATTATTTATTTTAAGTCATCTTATTGATATTCCTATTGTTGTATATGATAATTATTCAAATATTAAATATATATATTTACAAGGCGAAATACCAATAAATTCTGATACAATTAAAAAATTTACTTTAGAAACTGCATTAAATAAAACTATATTTTTAAAATTTGATTTCGATAGTTCAAATACTATACCAAAAAACATATATTCTATTTATTATATCTAATTTTTTTATATACTTATATATAGTTAAAAATGATCAATGACAACGATAATGATAATATAACAAAAAAAGAAAATGAATCTGATAATATAAATAATAATGATAATATTGATAATGAAATTAAAAAACATCCGAAAATATCAAATAATGATATACTTGTAGAATTATTAACTAACCAACTAACAAATGTACCTAACGAAAAAAAATTATTGTATAATGATCTTAAAAGAATTAGTAAATATCTTAATAATTCTATTTTTACTGATGAGTGTTCAATTTGGACCGGTTATATAACAGTAATTAAAAATGATGATAAAAATTCATATATTAATTTTTATTATTCTGGTAAAAAATATGCACTACATCGTCTATTATATAATAACTTTATAGGTATATTATCCGATTCAGAATATATAAAATTTAAATGTGCTAATAAAGGTATATGTTGCAATATTAATCATTTTTATAAAATTAATAAAGATATTAAACCATGTGATCAGGTTTTATATAAAAAAAAAGATGATGATGTTAAAAATAATAGTTCTGAATTAAAAATAATTACAGTTAATTTTAATTTATAAATAGACGTGTTTATAATAAACTCTTTTAATTAGTGTTTATTATAACCTCATTTAAAAAAAAATTAATACGTTTTTAAATTATTTTAAAAAAATTACATTTTTAATGGTAAAAAATATTAATGTAAAA
>Ga0214919_10008116_pt1 | contig 13963 bp, 8 predicted proteins | sample LL1503_MetaG_FD_177994 | JGI IMG/M metagenome (GOLD analysis project Ga0214919, IMG submission 177994) | Freshwater microbial communities from Lake Lanier, Atlanta, Georgia, United States - LL-1503 | ecosystem: Environmental > Aquatic > Freshwater > Lake | place: USA: Georgia | collected 2015-03-15
TCGCTTTTTGGGATGCCGAGCTGTGCCATGAGCCCGTGCTTAAAGCTTGCCCATCCGCCCCTTTGAGCGCCAAGCAGTTTTGCATTTGTAACGGTTGCTTTGAACATTGTTCTATTATATCACCAAAACCATTTAATGTCAACCGTTCAGCAACTGAGTTCAAACAAAACCGCATCACCATGGCGATTAACAACATGGACTTTTTTGCCATTGACCATGATGTAACCATTGTTGCCATCCAAATACATGCCATGTGGGCAAGGCTCAATAGTCACATCCCGAACGATTTCGCAAAAACCCCAACGCTTTGTGGGCAACTTACCTTGGAACAATCTCATGTTTTCAAGGGAAGTAATCAGGATTTTTACTTTCATAAATAACTCCGTTTGTTGTCTGTTTAAGTGTCTATTATATCACCAAATCCATTTAATGTCAACCTCAGAGTTTTTATTTCATTAAAATTCCCATTAAAATCAACTTTTCCAAATGGTCTATTGCTTTATTAATTTTTAATAGTAATTCTTGAGAATATAGTTTGGAATTTAATCTACGCCCAGTAACTTCCATTTTGCTCAATTCAGTTACCATATTTGAAATATTATTAGACATTTTTTGAAGGTCTGGATTGTATCCAATACTAGACAAATCAAATTGAATTTTAGTTGATATGTCTTGCCAATCTAATGAGTTTTTTAATTCCATACGATAATTATAACATTGTTTGGTATTTATGTCAAATGGAAAGAGCGCCTAAAGCGCCCTTTTGGTTCTTATATAATAAGATTAAAATTGATGTGTTACACCAATACCAGTTTGTTTTGTATCAGAACCTGTAACATTACGATATGCAACGCTCAAGGCAGTACGCTTGCTTAAAGCATAATCAGCCCCTACATTATATGCCTTTACATCACCGACCGATTTTGTACCATAACTAATTTTAGCAGTTAGTGGACTAGTACTGATAGGCATAGATGCTCCTACTAATGTGCCTGTGCTTTCAACAGCATTATCTTTATCCATGCTATAACTAACATAAGTTTTTAACTTAAGTACTGATGTTTGTCCAGCAATCATTGTACTTTTTGCAGTACCTGATTCAAATACTGCAATAGTAGCTTGTACAGGACCTAATACACCTACTGCACTATATGATGTTGATTCTGTTCCAATAGTAACTGTGCGATCAAATGAACCACTAAAATTACCAGCACCAGCGGTTACAAATATTGCATCACCACTACGAATAGTTCTCAAATTATGAACATCTCCTGCGATAGAACCATAAGCAGTTCCAAATACATCATTACTAGTTATGGCTAAAAAATGACTATTGAATTTACGACCAATATCAATTGAACCTATCTTAGATGATAGTCCCACTGTTGTTTGACGATCACCAAATTTAGTTTCAGTTCCGGTAACTGGGTTAGTAGCTGCAACACTAGTTTCTATCATAGCACGAGCAGTTAATCCACCACCAAGAGTTTCAGATGCGGAGATACCAATCCTACTAGAATCACTTTTCATACTAGTGGAGCTTGATCCAGCAACATTTGTGTTATCTAAAAATGGGCGTAAATTACCTGATAAGGTAATTTGGGCGGTTGCTACAATAGAAGCAGCTGCTAACATAGTAGCAATAACGATTTTTTTCATATTTTTTTCCTTTAAATAAAAGTCATTAGACTTGTGTTATACTTATCTAGGAGAAGTCCTACTAATAAATTACTTGTTTGAGTAATATAGTAGTAGTTATAGCACAACTTACCTTGTGTTTTTATTTTAACACTGTGGTCTTTTTCCAAGATGTAGTAGTTTCGTCCCACATATACATTTGATCATCACCTGCATCAGTGGGCATTGGGGTTGGTGAATTCCATAAACAAGTTATTTCGTCTAGTAACCAACTTGGATATGGACTGGGTGGAATAAACGCATCTCTTGTTGCGTCATATGTATACCCAACTCCAGCATAATTTTTACGTAACGGAGTGTTACCTTGTGAATGTACTCCACCGCTAGTGTTGTAACTTGTTTGTACCCAAGCAGCTGGGTCTCCCCATAGACCAGAAGCGAGAACGTCTTGTTCTATAACAATTACTTGGGTAACTATTCCGTTTTCTACTTTTGCAAAATGACTCATTTAATTTTCCTATTTAAAAAGTTATTGAACCCGAACTAGTCCATTGATATACTCTATATCCACCTGCTACTGTGATGGTTGGTGAACCGGTTGTTGCTGTTGCTGCGGCAGATGTATCTGCGTAACGAATGATTACGATACCTGAGCCGCCTGCGCCGCCCACTGCACTTCCAGAATTGTAACCTTGGCCACCTCCACCTCCACCGGTATTGGTTCCACCATTTACACCAGTACCGGCATTACCGCCAGCACCACCGCCACCATTACCACCAGTTCCTATACCGCCTGCTCCATATCCAATACCACCTCCACCTCCACCTGCGTAGTATGTCGCACTACCTGAGATAGATGACGATAATCCAACTCCACCATTACCTGACTGAGTACTACCAACTGCGTTTCCACCCACTGCGCCTGCACCACCGCCGCCACCACTTGGATAAGGATTAGAATAAGTGCCGCCAGCACCGCCTGCATATCCCTGACCTGCCGGTGTTGCTGCTCCGCCAGCCGGAGCACCCAAACTATATTGACCAATACCACCGCCACCGCCCGAACCTCCTGCTTTGCCAGCATTGTTATAACCTCCGCCACCGCCACCTGCGGCGCTAGTAATTGTACTGAATACTGACGCAGATCCATTATTACCGTCGTCAGCAACGCTTGTTACGGCTGCGCCACCTGCTCCAACTGTTACTGTAATTGCTGTGTTTGGGGCAACCGCAAATCCTGCAGCAGTTCTGTATCCACCTGCGCCACCACCACCTGCATATCCTGCGCCCGATCCGCCGCCAGCAACTACCAGGTATTCGACTGTGGATGTAACTGGTAGCGCCCAGGTTATTGAACCTGAACTGGTCCATTGATATACTCTATATCCACCTGCTACAGTGTATGTTACTGTACCGGTAGTTGCTGAAGCAGCCGCATAACTATCTGAATAGCGAATAATTACTATACCACTGCCTCCTGCTCTAGATGTGGACCCAGCACCTCCGCCATTTGAAGCACCTCCGGCACCTCCGCCTAGTCCGGCTGTTCCTGCAGTTGGTGCTTGTTCTATATAGTACATTGCACCATTTCCGCCGCCCCCGGATCCACCGGTTGGTGTTACTGAATTAGAATAAGTGGCTCCGCCACCTCCGCCACCATACGTTGTAGATGTTCCACTGATAGAAGATGATACACCATTGCCGCCATTGCCGCCAGTACCATTACTACCGATAGCGCCGGCACCACCGCCACCGCCACCGCCGGCACCACCGCCACCGTTATACCCTTGCCTTGGTGGGCCGGCGGCGCCGGTTCCAGCGCCAACCCCACCAGAACCACCACCAGACCCGCCATTACCTCCAGCAATTCCGGGGGATACACCACCGCCACCGCCACCGCCACCGGAGGTTGTAATTGTTGAAAATTCAGAATTACTGCCATTTGACCCAGCGCCACCCCCACTGGCTCCGCCAGATACGTATCCAGCACCACCTGCACCCACAGTAACAGTAATTGAGCTACCAGATGCAACCGCTAAACCAGTATCAGTTAACAATCCACCAGCACCACCGCCTCCACCAAGTCCAGTACTAAAACTTTCTCTACCATTCCCACCACCGCCAGCCACTACCAAGTATTCAACTGTGGGTGGTACTGCCGGTGCCACTGTTACAAAAGTAATGCCGGAAAATGTAATTCCACCTGTTAATGTCACGCTCATACAAGTATTTATCTGTAATAAGTTAATATATTATTAAAAATTTGGCAGTATTTATAAAAATAGGGACCAAAGTCCCTATTGCTATTTTTGGTTACAAGGTATAAGCTACCTCGCCTTCTGGATGCTTACGCAGCCATTAGGAATTTTTCATCATTTGCAGATAAAGGTTTTGCTTCTACGACCGAGTAGAGCGTCTTTCTATACTATGGGTATAGCGACTACACTTTGCCCTCAATCCTAACGGCTTCTACATTGCCGGACTGTCCATTTCATTACTCTTGACTCAATCGATCCTGTGTCAGGCCCATCATAAACACAGAAGCTCGTCAAAGGAGCCTGTCTCAAGTATGTTCGCTAGTTGCGATCTGAAGCCAACATACCGTCTATCTGTGCTTATGGTGGACCTGGCCGGCACTGCCCCGGCGTCTTGAATCCTTTTCAATCTACTTCATACAGTCTTACCTTACATTATATATTTATTCTTGGATGTTGTCAACTCTGTAACGGGGCGGTGATCCAGTTATTTTGTTGGTCACATAGTTAGAAAACAATCCAGGAAATATACCATGAATAAATGAAGCAAATGCAATTGACCAAGCAAATTTTAAATGCTCAAAATATTCCATATTCACTTCTTTTAGGTGTTTCATACAATCATACAAAATACTATACGGTCTATCTGCACTTTTAAGTTTCCCTAAAGTAATCTGGTGTACCATCCCTGAGATTTGATATTATCTAATCTTCTATAGTATTAACTATTATTTATCATAACTAACTAATCTGTACTATAAATGCGGTACCCATTTAATAATAGATTCACCTACAGGTTTATTATCAAATTTAATAATAGATTCACCTACCTTTGTGTTATCAAATTTAATAGGATTATAATTTTTCATAGAAGTTGTATGAGAATTCGGGACTGATACCGTATATAATTCTGGATTTTTCCAACTTCCGGCTCCTTGCCAACTATGATTAAATGAGAAATCAATTGTTCTATTTAAATATTTTTCATCTAGAATTAATTCCATAAATTCATCATGGTTTCTACCGCCTTCACCCCAATTGGGTTTTGCTAATTTTCTAGCGCGGATAGCCGCATTTGATGTCTGCCTAGAATAATCTTGTGCAAAAAAGGGAACTTTTGCTGCCAGTGGATCAGTTACATTAGGATTTGCTGTGGGTTGTTTAAACCAATATTTAAAATCTGCATTCCAGTTACCTTCCTTATCTATACTAAATTTATGATTAGCCCAATAAGGTCCTGCATTTCTTTCACCAAATTCTAGTAAATCTAATTCTTGGTCAAATTTAATTTCAGCAGTAAATCCACCGCGAGTTCTCCACAACATTCTAAATAAAGTAAATATTTCATTTACTAAACTGTCGGCAAAATTACTAATATCGGGAAATATTATATTATAATCAAAATTTTCATATTCAATTTCTTGTTGGCAAAATGGATCATCAAACACAATTTTATAATGATGTTGCGGTAAGTTAGGACGGTGGGGTACGTTAATATGATTTTTAGATGTAAGATGCTGTAGGAAAATTGCAAATATTTTCATACGCACAGTTACATGAAACTTAGAAAGTTTATAATCTTTAGTAATCCACCCTCCTGCATATTTATGTGGGGATAAATTATACTTATCAGGGTTTTGTCCAACAATGGAATCTTGTGCCAAACCAAAACCAAAACCTGCTGCAATATTAATAATATTTTTATTTCTGTTACGCCATAAAAATGTCATAGAATCTGAAAAATTTTGATAGGTTTCTGTAGGAAACCCTACTATCCAATTGGTAAATGCTCCTATGCCGGTTTTTTCACCATTTTCAAAATTTTGTTCCATTTCTGCAATAGTAACCCCTTTATCAATAGCATCTAGCACTGCTTGACTACCGGATTCTATTCCGTAATTTAACATGTGACATCCCGAATCGGCTAAATCTTGATAAAATGCTAAATCCATTCTTCCATCACATCTGGCATACCCAGTCCAATGAATTTTCATACCCTTAGCAATTATTCCCTTACAAAACGCTCTAAGTTCATTTAAATTTCCATTTACTAAACTATCAATAAACCATACGATATCCGTTCCCTTTTCATAATATAAAGTTTCTATTTCGTTTAACACATCAGTTGCCATTCGCTGACGATATTTCCAAAAATGAGTTTCTTCACAAAATGTACATTTTGCAGTACATCCCCTACTTATTTCACTATTAATTCCGTTTGGAAATTCATATTCATTAAAATCAAAAGTAGTGTAATCAGGTCTTGGCAAATCATTTAAATTTAATCGTTGTTCCTCTGGCTGTGCTAATTTTTGAACACTAGCATGGTGTATTCCATTTTCAATTTCAGTTAATATGTCTAATAAAAGTAATTCACCTTCACCATTTATAACATAATCAAATATATTATCATCATCCCCTGACCAATGATGCGGTTCAGCACACGGCCTAATATTAGGACCACCTACTAATATTTTAATATTTGGTAATACTTTTCTTAATTCTCGTACCATATATTTTACCGGTTCTGCATTTGTATAATACATTGTAAATCCAATCACATCCGGAGGATTTTGCACAATTTTATTTATACAATCAGTTAATATTGATACCAAGTGCGGATGAATATACTTATAATACTCAGTTGGGTCTTGCCATTTCCAGTCTCTTGCTCCGTCCCATGGATTAAAATCTATTTTTTTTGTTTCTAACCATATTTTTGCCTGATTATATGCTTTTATATTTAAATCTATGCACGTAGATTCATACCCTGCTCCCTTTGCTACTGCGGATAATCTTGCAAGATTAAAGGGAGGAAACATAGGAGCCCATTCAGGACATAATATTAATAATAATTTTGTATTACGATATGCATACTTTATATCAATGGTGGTCACATTTTTTTGAACTTTGGCTTTTGCATAAGGTGCTATTGCAGCCAACATAGCTAAATGTTTTACATCTGCGTCCGGCTCCATTGGCCTGGCTTCTACTTTTAATTTTTTATATTCGTCAAATTCCATTTGTAGTATTTATGTTATTAAATTGTTCTTTCAACCACATCCAATCATAGCTGAGGCGTAGTTTATCAAAATCTCCGTTTACCGTTTCATAGTATTCAATTGCATTTTTTGCGCCTAATAGGCTATATTCAGCATAATCTCCGTTTGCTATAGATAACCATCTTTCTAATCTTTCTATATTTTCTACGGTTGATGATGCTTTAAGTTTAATACATTCTCTAAATGCCGTCCTCCATGTATCCCACTCACTTGTATTATATATCCCTACTCCACAGTTTATTTCAACTACTTCGTGTTCACTGTCCATAGTAAAGTCTAGACCTACACCAAAATTAGCCAAGGTTAATTTTTTATTATTAGCAACTATCGCTTGGTGACCATATTCTAATCCGTTAACTGGATTACTGGCATGGAAAATATAATGTTTTGGGATCTGTAACCTATCTGGTTGCCAATTAAAATCAAATTTTGAATTTACTTTTAATTTAGCATTTACTAAAAAATACCATGGACTGGTGCTACTAGATGCAGCCGCATGCTGACTTTTTACCCTTCCATTAATTTTATCTATTCTTAGTACTTTATTGGGCAATCCGCGAGTCAATGACAATAAATGTTCATAATTTAAGTCGGCCCCTTGTTCTCCGTTACTAAAAAATATAATATCTAATGGAGCAGACTGAATCAACCTTCGTTTACTCAATATATATGGATAATCATATAATTCATGCTTAATATAATTCTTGGCTTCTTTAGGAAGAGTAATACATGTTCCGCCCACACTGTGAATCTCTATCGTTTTTGATTCCGCTGACCATAAACTAATAGGCTCAGTATTAACTATATTAATATGTATATTATCACTTGTTTTAAATATTGCATAAGGAAAATTAAACTCTGTATTAATACTAGTTATATGTGTGTCATTTTCCGTAATAAACACCGGAGCGGCTAACCTCTTTGCACGTTGATTTTGATTATAATTTATCTTTCCGTAATCTAATAATGAATTCATATCCTGAATTAATCCTCTTAGTTTGTTAACATCAACTAAGAAAGTATCACCAAACTTTTGTCCATCACTGGGGAATACATGCAATTGTTCTTTGGCAAACGGATCACAAATGTATGTAAAATCAAAATCTGTATAGTCACACACTGTACTAGCCACCCAAACATAATGTTCTTTTTTAATAGGAAGTACTTCTAACATTTTTTGCAGTGTGGCAATATAGTTACCTTGATATTTAATTACAATATTGCCGGGTGTCGCTGACATAGTTGTGTTTCCGTGATCAATATAAATGATATCATACAACACATTCCTTGCCGTTGCTTTTCTCTCTTTGACAAAGTTTAGGTTAGAAAGATGTTCAATTATTTTGATATATTTAGTATCTTGTGCAAACGTTTCTCGGTTAACTAAATATGTGGTTCCCCAATGGCTCCATTGAGTTCCAAATACTTGAATCATCTTCATCTGCCATGGGTTGGGATAATATTCAAAATTAAACGCACTATAATCTAATTCACTATTAAGTATCCAACATAATTCAGTTGTACTACGATTGATACAACGATTAATAGTATCTACCCAACTGTTTAAATAACGTGTCTTTTGTATGTTAGGGAACCTTTGTTTTAATTTTTCAAATCTTGCTTTGGATTCATTATTGCTTCTATCAACAAAAAACATATCAGATTTTTTGAACATTTTAAACAATGTTTCATCATCAAGTTTCTTATCAACAACCCAGTTTAATTCTCTAAACCCTTTCTCCCACATTGCACTATTAACTAAATATGTTTGTGTAGTTTTGCTTTCGCTAGAACCAAATGCATGGACATATTGTGCTTGTTCAATGCTTGGTTTCCAATCAAAATCAAACTCACTATAATCTAAATCAGGATTTAATGCCCAGAACAGTTCATTTGGATGTTCTTTGATTAAATCTTCTAGTGTGGTAAGTATGGTATATCTTGAATACGCACTTTCAACAAACTTAAGTTGTGCTTGCGGTATTACCTCTACTTTTTCTATATAAACCACCTCTTTATATACTATCTCTGTTGCATTTTCAACTATATATCTGGGCCCGTTATCTCTGTCTAGTAGTGTACCAAATTGATATATAAACGGTGGACTATTTGCATCTGGATGCCAACTAAAATCAAAGGTACTACTATCAACATCTTCTGGAATTTCCCAATTAGTTTTATTTGGTTTAATAGTACATTTAAACAAATCTACATATGATATCTCTTCTGCATTTTCAACTACATATCTTGGTCCACCTGTTTTTTGCCACTGTGTACCAAATTGATATATGAACGGCGGACTAGTTGGATCAGGATGCCAACTAAAATCAAAGGTATTAATATCAACATCTTCTGGGATTTTCCAATTGGTTTTATTTGGAATAAGAGTACATTTAAACAAATCTATATATGATATCTCTGTTGCATTTTCAACTACATATCTTGGTCCACCTGTTTTTTGCCATTGAGTCCCAAATTCATATATAAACGGCGGAGATGATGCATCTGGATGCCAACTAAAATCAAAGGAATTAATATCAACATCTTCATGGATTTCCCAATTAGTTTTATTTGGTTTAATAGTGCATTTAAGCAAATCTATATATGCTATCTCTGTTGCATTTTCAACTATATATCTTGGTCCACCTGTTTTTTGCCACTGTGTACCAAATTGATATATAAACGGAGGACTGGTTGGGTTTGGTCGCCAGCTAAAATCAAACGCACTACTATCAACATCTTCTGGAATTTCCCAATTAGTTTTATTTGGTAACAACTTAACTAATTCTGACATATATGTATATTCTGTGGCCCCTAGCACGGTATAAGTTACCACTTGTTCAAGTGCCGCTTTATTCCATTTATTTCCCCACGCATATATAAACGGTGGGTCAGTTGCATCTGGATGCCAACTAAAATCAAAGGCACTACTATCAACCTCTTTATGAATTTCCCAATTGGCCCAATTAGTTTTATTTGGTTTAATAGTGCATTTAAGCAAATCTATAAATGATATCTCTGTTGCATTTTCAACCATATATCGTGGTCCACCTGTTTTTTGCCATTGGGTACCAAATTCATATATAAACGGCGGATTATTTGCATCTGGATGCCAACTAAAATCAAAGGTATTAATATCAACATCTTCTGGGATTTTCCAATTGGTTTTGTTTGGTTTAATAGTGCATTTAAACAAATCTATATATGATATCTCTGTTGCATTTTCAACTACATATCTTGGTCCACCTGTTTTTTGCCACTGTGTACCAAATTCATATATAAACGGTGGAGCAGAAGCATCTGGATGCCAGCTAAAATCAAAGGTATTACTATCAACATCTTCTGGAATTTCCCAATTAGTTTTATTTGGTTTAATAGTGCATTTAAACAAATCTATATATGATATCTCTGTTGCATTTTCAACTATATATTTTGGTCCACCTGTTTTTTGCCACTGTGTACCAAATTCATATATAAACGGCAAAACAGTAGCATCTGGATGCCAACTAAAGTCAAAGGCACTACTATCAACATCTTCTGGGATTTTCCAATTGGTTTTGTTTGGTTTAATAGTGCATTTAAACAAATCTATATATGATATCTCTGTTGCATTTTCAACTACATATCTTGGTCCACCTGTTTTTTGCCACTGTGTACCAAATTCATATATAAACGGTGGACTGGTTGGGTTTGGACGCCATGTAAAATCAAAAGTACTGATATCGATATCTTCATGAATTTCCCAATTAGTTTTATTTGGTAACAACTTAACTAATTGGGGCATATATGTATATTCTGTGGCACCGGGCACAGTATAAGTTACCACTTGTTCAAGTGCCGCTTCATTCCATTTATTTCCCCACGCATATATAAACGGTGGACTATTTGCATCTGGATGCCAACTAAAGTCAAAGGCATTAATATCAACATCTCCATAGATTTCCCAATTGGTTTTATTTGGTTTAATAGTACATTTAAACAAATCTATATATGATATCTCTGTTGCATTTTCAACTATATATCGTGGTCCACCTGTTTTTTGCCATTGTGTACCAAATTCATATATTAACGGCGGGGTGGTGGCATCAGGATGCCAACTAAAATCAAAAGTACTACTGTCAACATCTTCTGGAATTTCCCAATTAGTTTTATTTGGAATAAGAGTACATTTAAATAAATCTATATATGCTATCTCTGTTGCATTTTCAACTATATATCTTGGTCCACCTGTTTTTTGCCATTGAGTCCCAAATTCATATATAAACGGCAAAACAGTAGCATCTGGATGCCAACTAAAATCAAAGGTACTAATATCATCAATATCTTCATGGATTTCCCAATTAGTTTTGTTTGGTTTAATAGTACATTTAAATAAATCTATATATGCTATCTCTGTTGCATTTTCAACTATATATCTTGGTCCACCTGTTTTTTGCCACTGTGTACCAAATTGATATATAAACGGCGGACTGGTTGGGTTTGGACGCCATGTAAAATCAAAGGTATTGATATCAACATCTTCTGGAATTTCCCAATTAGTTTTATTTGGTAACAACTTAACTAATTCAGGCATATAGTTATACTCTGTGGCTCCTGGCACAGTATAAGTTAATACCAGTTCAAGTGCCGCTTCATTCCATTTATTTCCCCACGCATATATAAACGGTGGGTCAGTTGCATCTGGATGCCAACTAAAATCAAAGGCACTACTATCAACATCTTCATGGATTTCCCAATTAGTTTTATTTGGTTTAATAGTGCATTTAAACAAATCTATATATGATATCTCTGTTGCATTTTCAACTATATATCGTGGTCCACCTGTTTTTTGCCATTGTGTACCAAATTGATATATAAACGGCGGATTAGTTGGGTTGGGCCGCCAGCTAAAATCAAAGGTATTGATATCAACATCTTCTGGAATTTCCCAATTATTTTTATTTGGTAACAACTTAACTAATTCAGGCATATATTTATATTCAGTAGCCCCGGGTACTGTATAAGTTAATACCTGTTCAAGTACCGGATAATTCCATTTACTTCCCCATGCATATATAAACGGTGGGTCAGTAGCATCTGGATGCCAACTAAAATCAAAGGCATTAATATCTACATCAGGAAATACCCACCAACAAGAATTTTTTTCTTTTTTTCTAGTAAGTGAATCAACATCAGCACGATATATAATTATCTCTGATTTTTGTTTTGGACATAACCATGTGCCGCTATCTTTTTGATGGACGCTAGGCCATACATTATTGTGTTCCTCCGCCCATACATCGTTATCTGCTAAGAATTCAAAATCCCAATCCCAATCAAAATTTTTATAATTACAAAATTCATTAATTATCCAAAAATGATCAGTAGTAGATTTGTGTCTTGCCTCTTCTAATGAGTTTGCAAATTTTTCTTTTGGGTGGATATTTGGTTTTTCACCGTAATAAAATACATCTCGCATTCTATATTTACACTAAGCAACTAGATTACTTTTATTTTATTAACATATATTAAGAACAAATAGTTACCCCATATAATATTTCAAAGCGGTCAGCATCGATTCTGTCATTTACTACAGGGTTACCTCGAATATTTAAACTAGTGTTCAATAACATCGGGCATCCTGTTAAAACATACCATTTCTCTAATAGTTCTCTAATTCCTGAGCCATCTTTTGGGACAGTTTGTACACGGCTAGTCCCATCATGGTGTACAATAGCAGGAAATAACTCAGGATTCCTGCAGGTACTGATGACTTGCATATACCTACTATTATCCCAGTGAGTAGGCATAGTAAAATATTGATGAGCAAACTCCTCGAGAATGACCGGAGCAAAAGGTCGAAATTTTTGTCTGCGTTTGATTTCATTTACCTTATCCTTTATTGTATTTCCTCTAGGGTCCGCTAATAGACTACGATTTCCTAATGCCCTAGGTCCAAATTCAGCCCGACCATTAGCAACTCCAGCAATGCCATTAGTAGATAGTTCATTTAATAATTTATCAACAGGATATGGACCGCTAATATTATATCCTAAATATGCATTTTTCCAATTAAGTTGTTTACGGTAACCCAATGCGGCAGCCCCTAAAGAACTACCGCAATCACCGGGATTAGGCATAATCCAAATATGTTCATAGAAATTCCCCAGCAGTCTATTGGCCAAACAATTTAATGCTACCCCGCCGCCGTATACTAGATTTTTACTATGGCCTATTATTCTAGCTTTACTCATTACTCTAGCAATCATCTGTTCTACTAAATGTTGACTACTACTAGCAATGTTCATATGATCCGCATCTTTTAAAAAATCTTTATCTACCCCGAGGTGTAAGTTTTGTTTAAATGACAAAATATCTTTACCATCTACTATATTATCTATTATTTCGTTCAGATGTATTGGTTGACCATATGCTGCCATACCCATTAAAATATATTCTTCATCTAATGGACGCAACCCAACTCGTTCAGTCATTGCTGAATAAAATAGACCAATACTATCCGGGTATTGCATACTCCATAGTTTATCATATTGTGCGACACCAAACATATCATAATATGCATTCCATATAGTAATAGTATCAAATTCTCCTATAGCGTCTATTATTACCACAGTGGCTTTTTCGTAGGGACTTGTTTGAAATCCTGCAGCAGCATGACTAAGATGATGAGCATGTGTTGTTATTTTTTTAGTATTAAACTGATTTACTATTTTTTTACCAATACGATTTTTAATAGTTCTGAAGTCAACTGGTTGTCCGGCCCTAAGTTGTCGTAATGAAGTAAGCCATGGTCTTTCATAATAATGAAGTTCATATTCCTTGTCAGTAAGATATGATAAAGCGTCTGTCAATAACAGCGGAGACAATTCTTTATCGTGCTTTTGTTTACTATATCGTTCACTATGTCCGGCAAATAGAATATTTCCAATGTTATCAAGTACTGTAATACCGGCATCATGAAATCCATTACTAATTCCTATATAATTCATTTACTGTTTAATTATATTA
>Ga0214919_10008117_pt1 | contig 13962 bp, 11 predicted proteins | sample LL1503_MetaG_FD_177994 | JGI IMG/M metagenome (GOLD analysis project Ga0214919, IMG submission 177994) | Freshwater microbial communities from Lake Lanier, Atlanta, Georgia, United States - LL-1503 | ecosystem: Environmental > Aquatic > Freshwater > Lake | place: USA: Georgia | collected...
TGAACTGATGAAACTAATAACTATATAAATTTATTTTCTATATAATATATTTCACTATATAAATTTTTGATCAATAAAATAAATTAATTATAATATATTTTACATATTACATAGTTGGAAAAAAGTAAATTATATTTAATAATAAAATTATAATATAAATTATTATATTAAATGATTATAATATAAATTATTATTATCTATATAATTATTATTAATATCTATTATGTTTAATATTAAATAAATATTTTTTTATGATTTTTATAATGGTTGATTTTTTAAATATCATTAAAAGTAAAAAATAATAATATAATATCAAAAAATTATAATAAATATATTATACATATTACACATAATAATATACTATAAAATATGTAAAATATATGATACATATAAAAAAACACTTGGTGTATAATAATACAACATCTAAAATCATCTATCATTAAAAATATTGTGCTGATATTACCAGGCTTTATTATTCATACACCCAACTTTATGACATATAATACTGATGTACCAAACTACTATTGAAAAACTTACCTTCAGCATCTTTTTTGTAAGTAATCGAACTCTCATATCACAAGTCAACCATCAACATATCTCTCAATTTTGCTTCATCATCAATAGCATCAGCTGTCATTTGACAGCGCACGTCGTCATCTTCTACGTCTTTTATGAGTTCAGATGTTGATTTCATGACATCTAAAAACGATGATGATGAATCTATAACATTTGTACAATACCATGACTCAAAAAAATCAGGTTTCATGAAAAGAATTTCTCTGTCAATACTCCTGAATACATGAGACCCACGTTTTATGGCATTAACGGCAAGTGTAAAAAAGATTGGTGGAACTCTGTTATCGATGTATGTTCTGTACGATTCTATAAGAGATGAATACTCGTCATTATGAGTTATACATGAACAGTTATAGATCATCATCAATTCAACCATAACCATAACTCTAGTCTCTAACCCCATTTTAAATAGTAGCAAGTAGTTGATGAAACTCAAAACACTGATCATCCACAACTTTACTTGATCACGGGAGTAAGAAGACATGACTAATTGTAGAGTACTTTTTTGATCATCCACGTCTTTTGACGAATCCTCGTATTTTGTGTCTTCTTGAACGATCATTCTGTGTGATGGAAATAGCGGTAAGTCTGTGGAATTTTCAACACAACATTGCCGTTTGTTGCGATGTATATCTGGATCATTGGAGTCTCCATCTCCTTGTGTGTTTTCCTCATGATGGCGTTTGTTTTCTCCTTGATCAAGTGCATCAAGGTATGGAAACATGCTATCAGGCAAAAATTGTCCAAGTGGTGGAAACAGTGTCACGTCTGGAAGACTCACATAACAACATGGCCGTTTGTTGCTATGAAAGTCAAGTTCATTGATATCAATGATACGCTTCATGGTGATTAGAGAACCTGGACTTGAGCCAAAATGGCTACGGTAATAAAAAATAATAAAAAAAACATTAAACATTTAATATTTGCAATTTTTTATTAAAACAAAAAAATATTTATAATATGAACTGATGAAACTAATAACTATATAAATTTATTTTCTATATAATATATTTCACTATATAAATTTTTGATCAATAAAATAAATTAATTATAATATATTTTACATATTATATAGTTGGAAAAAAGTAAATTATATTTAATATAATTTTATTATTTATGATTATAATATAAATTATTATATTAAATAATTTATATTATAATGTTAAATAATTTATATTATAATGTTAAATGAATTAATTATTAATAATTTAAGTAAATTAATTAGATTAACGGAAATAGAAATAGATAATAATGTTAATATTAAAATTAATAATTTTAGATTATCCAGTTTAAAAAAAATAATAAAAATAATATCTAAATTATCATTTAATATAACTAATATTAATCAAATAGATAATATAGAAGGTATAGGAAAAAAAACAATAAGCAGAATAAATGAATTATTAAAAACAGGAAAATTAGAAGAATTAAAAAATTATGAAAAATATATTAGTAAATATGAAAAAAGAAATAAAATAATAAATGAATTAACACAAGTAATCGGTATCGGTAGAATCTTGGCTAATAAATTAATTAACGACTATAATATTAAATCAATTAATCATCTAAAACAATTAATTCTTTCATCACAAAGCACAATTCTACAAAAAGATGAAAAAAATAAAATATATATTAATGATAAAATTAAATTAGGATTAAAATATTTAGGCAATTTTGAAGGAAATATACCAAGAAAAGAAACAAATAAAATATATGATCTATTGAATTCTCTTACCAATTCATTTAATAAATCTTGTTTTATTACTATTTGTGGCTCTTATAGAAGAGAACTAAATACTTCTTCTGATATAGATCTACTATTATGTAATTTAGATTATATTGATAAAAATGATATTAATAATTGTAATCTATTAAAAAAATATATTTTATATTTACATAAAAAAAAATTTTTAATAGAAGATATAACTTACAAAGATGTTATTACAAAATATATGGGATTTTGTAAGTTAGATGAAAAACATAAAATAAGAAGAATAGATATAAGATATGTACCATTAATAAGTTATTATCCAGCTTTAATGTATTTTACAGGATCTTACGAATTTAATAGAAAAATGCGCAAAAATGCTATCAAATTAGGCTTCAAATTAAATGAATACGAATTATATGATATTAATAAAAAAATACCAATAATGATTTCGTCAGAACAAGAAATTTTTGATATACTTAAAATGAATTATTTATCACCAAAAGATAGATAATTATACAATTATTACATTATTTATATTTAATTTAGATGATCCTTCTGCATTTAATGTTCCTTGTGTCCAATTTCCATAATATGTATCTCTTTCTTTATAATATGATCCTTCACCATCAACTTTATCATCTTTCCAATTTCCCATATATATTTTTTTTTCTTCATAATCAATAAATGCCCCATAACCATGTTTTTTATTATTTTCAAAAGAACCATCATACATACCATCTTTAAAATAACATATAGTTCCTAAACCATGTTTTTTAGATTCTTGCCACTGACCTTGATAAATACTATTTTCTTCTTTTAATATCCCATTTTCAACATAATGATTATCTTTAATTTCTCCATAATACATATCTCCATTGGGATATTTTATTGTTCCTTTTGTAAATTTATGATCTTTCCATATACCATCTAAAAATAATTCTCCTTTATTATAAGTTCCAATACCATGATATTTATTATATTGAAATTGACCATTATAAGAAAAACCTTCGGAATTACGAGCAGTACCTTTAATAAATTCTTCATTCTCCCAATATCCATTATAAATAGAACCATCACTAAATCTAAATAATCCTTCACCGTATCTTTGACCTTCTTTTAAATTACCATAATACACTTGAGAAATATGTTTATCAGGTTCAATAGGCCATATAAATAAACCAAAATTTAATTCATCATTTATCCATGTCCCATAACATTTAATTCCATTACTATAAATTAAAATACCAGAACCATCTTTTTTTCCATCTTTATTAATAAAACCAACATATGTATTTCCATTTTCAAATATTGTTTTAACATCAGGATTACTACTTTTTACCCCATTATCATACCATTCAACAATTAATGGATCTGATTTAATTGATATTCCATCTTTTCTATCATTTTTCCATTGTCCTTCATAAATTTCATCATTTTCTCTTAAAATACCAAAACCATCATATATATTTTTAAAAAATATTCCTTCATATAATATTGTTGATGAACTTAATTTACCAAAACCATTATATTCATTATCTTTAATTTGACCATCATACGTAAATTTGTTCGTTAAACTTAACATATAACCACAAATTTTATTATTTTTAAATTCTCCGGTATATACATTATTTTCTTTTGTTTTATATTTACCATATCCATCATACTTATTATCTTTAAATAAACCTTCATATGATGATGTTTCTGATACAGTATATATAAAACCATCTTTATGATATTTAGCATGATGATTATTATATTGAACATTACCTGCATAAAACTGAGAATCTTCATCTTTTTCTATTATAAAACCACTTTTTTTATTAATATCTCCAAAACAATATTTTGTTTTTGTTTTTGTTTTTGTTTTTGATATCATATATCCAAAATCTTTTAATTTATTATATATTTTTTTTTTATTATTATCATTAGAAATAAAAATATTATTATAATAATATTTATATAAAGTATTACTTAAAGTAATACTTTCTTCTAAATTAAAAAAATATATTTGTGGAATATTATTACTATAAAATAATAACTCAAAATTAGCTATTGTTAATGTTCCATTATTACCCCAATTAAAACCCCATGAATTTTTTATTGTTATTTCTTGTTTGTCAGTATTAAAATCAGTTATTATTACAGCATGTAATATTTCTGTATTTGACAACGGTAATAATTGTCCATTTGCATCAAAATATTCTTCATCTTTAACAAAATCTTTTTCATTTGTAGAAAAAGATTTTAATCTTGTATCCGATGTCATTATTTTTGAAACTTTAAATACTAAAATTATATAAAATTTTTTATCTAAATGGCTTAAAATATTAAAAAGTTCATCTTTATTTTTTATATTACATGCACATAATGGTTTATGTTTATTAAATTTAATAAAATTTAATAATATTGTTATTATACATGTATAATTTATTTTTATAAAATTTAATAAAAATAATAATTTGTTATCTATATTATCTATTACTTGTGTATCATTTTCTAAAAAATTTTTATAACTTTCTAAAAATTTTATAATATATATATAAGATTCAATTATATTTTTAGTAATATTTATATTATTAAATATTATATAAAATATAAATAAATAAAATATAATATTTATACCATTTTTACATGCTAATATTTTATTTATTTCACCAATAAATATATTATAATCTTCTATATTTACTATATATTCAATATTTATTTCATTACAATCTTCTTCCATTAAAAAATCATTCTCATTTCCAAATATTATTTTTAAATATTTAATAATAAATCTTACAAATGCATGTATATAACACGTTTTATCTGTTTGTGTCTGACTAATTATAGATGATGATCTTTTTAATACATTTGTTCCACCAATATGATATTTATTAATTTTTTTATTTCCATCATATTTTTGATATTTATTTTTATTTATTATTCTTATACCATTAATTATATTTATTCTATCTTTCATATATATAATTAATTTTAATTTTTTATTAAAAAATTTATTTATTTATAATAATATAATAGACAAAGAATATTTATTACATATATTTTTATTATTTATAATCTATTTGGTAATAAAAAAATTGAAAATATTAACTGTTTAGAAACTTTATATTAAAAAATTTATACCATAAACATTATAAATCATATATAATCTTAAGTATAAGAAAAAAGAAAAATAATGCTCAGACAAAATCCTTGTGAAGTAAAAGGTAAAGGCAAAGATAATTTTTCTTGGGATTTTTCACAAAAAGGTAAGGGAAAAGAACATTTCCCTTGGGATTTTTCAAAAGGTAAAGGAAAAAGTCTATGGGAAAACTCTTGGGGATTTCCACAACAAGGAAAAGGTAATTTATCATGGGAAAACTCTTGGGAATTTCCACAAAAAGGAAAAGGTAAAGGTAATTTATCATGGGAAAACTCTTGGGGATTTCCACAACAAGGAAAAAGTAATAATTATAAAGGCGGTTCTGCTAAAAATCGTTCATCTTCTACTGGTTTTATCGGCCCTACAAGATTATGTTTATATGGATATAACTGTTTTCATTATCAACAAGGCCCTGATGTATGTATATTTAAACATGATCCTAATGATGCTAAAAAAGAACTTTTAAATTCTAAAACAATTTATGAAAATTGGAATGAAGAATCACGTGAAAAATATGATAAATATATTATTGATGAATTAAATAATCTAAATTCACTAAAAAATCTTAAAAAATCAAGTGCATCTGATAATAAAAAATCAAGTGCATCTGATAATAAAAAATTAAGTGCACCTGATAATAAAAGATCAAGTGCATCAGATAATAAAAGATCAAGTGCATCAGAAACTCAATTTCTAAATTCTGATGATTTTCCAAAATTTATAAAAAAAGATTCTGATAAAAAAAAATTTTCAGCTCTATTTAAAAAAGAAGAAGATGATGAAGATGAAGAAGATGAAGATGAAGATGATGAAAAAGAAAAAGAAGAAAATAAAAAATAAATTATTAAATTTTTTTATATGGAATAAAATATAAATATTATAATATAAGACAAATTCTTTTTTTGTACAGCAATTTATGAGAATAAAATTGAAATATAATGTTATAAACTTTATTTTATTATTAATTAATAATAAAATAATGAATATTGAATTAGATTTTTTATCAAAATACGATAATTTAGATGAATTTCAATTAAATGCTATTGACTTAATTGATAAGTTTTATCCACACTTCATTCAGATTTCTGAAGAAAAAAACAAAGATGCAAATAATATATTAGTAACAGCACATACAGGTTCGGGGAAATCATTAATAGCAGAATATGGAATATACCATTATATTAAAAAATATAATAAAAAAGTTATATACACAAGTCCTATTAAATCATTAAGTAATCAAAAATTTTATGATTTTAATGAAAAATTTAATAAATATGATATTTCAATTGGAATTATGACTGGTGATATAAAATTTGCTCCAAATGCTAATTGTCTTATTATGACTACCGAAATATTACTAAATCTTTTATTAAAAAAAAATAATAATAATAATATCGATAATATAAATTTTTCAGATGTAGGATGTATTATTTTTGATGAAGTTCATTATATTAATGATCAAGATAGAGGAACTATTTGGGAACAATCAATAATGAATATACCAAATAATATACAATTAATTATGTTATCTGCAACATTAAATAATGCAAATTCTTTTGGTAAATGGATAGAAAAAGTACAAAATAAACCAACAAAAATAATATCAACAACACATAGAGTTGTGCCATTATTTTTTAGTATATTTTATTATGCAAGTGAAAAAGAATTATTAAAAAAATCTAATATAGAATTTAATAAAATGATACCAATTTATAATACTAATGAAAAAAAATTTATTCAGGATGATAAAATAATATTTGTTAATAAAGAAAAAGAAAAATATATAATAAATGGTATGTTGAGTATATTTAATAAAAATACTATCGACATGTTCCCATTATTATTTTTCGTATTAAATAAAAAAAAATGTTTGGAATATGCAATGTCCGTTATAAATACTTATAATAATTTAGAAGAACAAATAGAAGTAGAAAATTATATTAATTACCAAATAAGAAACTTGAACTTAGAATATATTAAAAATAACGAAAATTATCAAAAAATTATCAAATTAATAATCAAAGGTATCGGAATACATCACTCCGGATTATTGCCAATTTTTAAAGAAATAATAGAAATATTATATAATAAAAAATTAATTAAAATATTATTCGCTACTGAAACTTTCGCTGTCGGTTTAAATATGCCTACTAAAACAGTGGTATTCTGCAATTTATGGAAATGTAATAGACTATTATATTCACACGAATTTATACAAATGGCAGGACGTGCAGGTAGAAGAAATATAGATACACAAGGAAATGTTATTATATTACCACAAATATTAAATACTAATATAAAAGAATTAGATGTAAAAAATCTCTTTACTGGTAACGGACAAATAATAACCTCTAAATTTAATATAGATGAAATAATAATATTAAAATTTATTCAATCTACTATACATTTTACTTCAGAAAAAGAAGAAAAAGAAGTAAAAGAAGTAAAAGAAGTAAAAGAAGTAAAAGAAGAAAAAGAAGTAAAAGAAGTAAAAGTAAAAGAAGAAAAAGAAAAAGAAAAAGAAGTAAAAGAAAATAATTTAATAGATAATTTATGTAAATATGTAAAAAATTCTATGAAAGCAATATCAAATGAAATAAATATAATAACTCAAGAAAGTTATGTAAATAAATTATATAATGAATTAATATTAGATGATGATGATATGCAATTAATAGAAAAATTTAAAAAATTAAATAACTCATACTTCAAATTATCAAAAAAAGATCTTAACGAAAAAAATAAATTATTAAATAATAAAATTTTTATAAATAAATATAATCAATACATTTTATACGAAAATGAAAATAATAAACTATACAAATTAAATAACTTCCTAAAAGACGAAATTGTATTTACACTTAATAATTTAATTAATTATAATATGATCAATAAATTATACATATTGACTAATAGAGGATATCTCGGATTATTTATTAATGATATAAATCCTATCCCAGTCATTGATATTATAACTAATCCAATATTTGAAACATTAGACGAAATAAACATAATAACCATACTATCAACATTAATTTTCGATGGAGAAAAAATTGAATATAATGAATTCAAAAAACAAAAATTAAATTTAATATGGATCGATGAAATGAAAAATATAATTAATAATACTATTCCTGATGTATTTAATTTTAATTATATATGGCTATTAGATGAATTTTTAAGAACTAATAACTATTCTTCAAATTATAACGACGATGACTACCTATTCGAAGGAAATTTTATAAGATCTATTAATAAATTAATAAATTTATTAAATGATATAAAAATAATCTACGAAGAAATAAAAAACTTAGATCTACTTAAAAAAATAAATATATGTATCGATAAATTACAAAATGAATGGCTTAAAATAGATTCTATATATTTAAGAATGAGTGGTATCGTCATCTAATAAAAAATAATAGAATATAAATTTATATTCTATTATTTTTATTATTTACATTCTTGACAATTATCTTCTTGACTATCATCTTCCTGAATCTCTTCAGTTTTGTATCCTTCTCTCCGTTTTGCTATCATTGCACGACAAAATTTATATCCTCCACGACCATAAATTCTTTCTAGACAATTAGGTTTATGTTTAAATATTTTTTCATCTTCTTCATCTTCTTCTTCATTTTTTTCATCTTCTTCATCACTGTCATGACAAGAACAAGATTTCCATCTGCATATTTCATTAAATTTAGCAATTGGATCAAATATATTATCTATCATTATAATATAAAAATAAGTAATTCCTGTTAGTTGAATAAAGTATTTAAGCTGCTCACCTTTAATTGAATTTTTTTCATCTTCATTATCATCAATTCTAACACTAAATTTTTTTTCATATTGATATTTATTCAGGTTTTTTATTTTTTTACATGTAATCTTATCAAATAGCAAAATTTTAAGCTTACCATTACAATTAAAAGTAATTATATTATCATATTTTTTAGATACAATTGATTCTATTAGTTCTGTTTTTTTAGTAAATAACACACTAACATCTGTTGTTGAAGTATTCATACATCCGAGAACTTTTAATAATTGTTCATATGTAAGAAAAGAACTACCAAATATAGAAAATCTTAATTCAACAAAAAAATCAAGATAACAAATTTTTTTTATCTCATTCGGTATTGTTAATAAGATTTTATCATAACTATTTATCTCTACTTCTTTTCCATACTTTTGTCTTAAAAATCTAAAACTTACATCTTTATATCCATCACATATCATTTTATAATTATTATTTCGTTGATATGATGGAAGAGATAAATCTTCTTCTTTCACAGGTTCACGGCAAAGGCTATGCCTTTGTCGCAACCTTGCGCATTATATAATAGAGTATGGAAAGCATACTCTATTATATAATGCGTGAAGGAAAAATATTTTCTCCACTTAGAGCATTAATAAATCGCAAATAATATGTTTTTATGTCAATATCACACATGTTAATAAAATGAGGTATTTTCTTAAAAATACTATATATTTGAAAAAATGACATGGTACATAATATAATATAGGAATTTATATACATTATAATTTTACAATTTTTTTTATTATTTATTAATTATTGAATAATAATTATTTACATACCATATATTTACACCTGTTATTTCACAAATTATATGAAATAATGCGGCAGAAATAAATATCAATAACATTTTATCTAATTTGTTAAAAAATAATTTATTTATAATATTATATATTATAATAAATAAAATTCCAACAATAATTGCTTCAATAATAATTTGTTTAATTGATTTTGTCGCCATATATATTATATATAACTATAAATATTTTAATATAAAAATTGTAAATTTTTTTATTTGTTAATTTAAATAAAAACACTTAAATAAATATTATTATGAATAATAATCCTTTGACTATACAATTTTTAATAAAATTATTAAATAATTCTAATAATAAATTAGATAATCATTTAAATAATCCTAATAATCATTTAGATAATAATTTAAATAATCCTAATAATAATTTAGATAATCATTTAGATAATCATTTAGATAATCCTAATAATCATTTAGATAATCATTTAGATAATCATTTAGATAATAATTTAGATAATCCTAATAATCATTTAGATAATCCTAATAATCATTTAGATAATCATTTAGATAATCATTTAGATAATCCTAATAATCATTTAGATAATCATTTAGATAATCATTTAGATAATCATTTAGATAATTATAAAACAATTATATTTGATACTAATCTTAGTTATGATAATTTATTAAAATGTATAAGTATGTCTTGTAATATAAATGAAACTATTGATAATCTAAAAAATAAACTTATTATTTTTATTAATAAATATATTTCTCAAGATAAAAAATATATTTACATTGATAATATAAATTTTATAACTATTGAAAATATATTACTCTTAACATATTTTTATAATATTAATATAATTATACATAATAGTATATCTAAAATTAATAAATTATATTACTATAACTCTTACTTTAATAAAGAACTACCACTTATTATTATTAAACAAAATAATACTTTTGAACTCGTATTAAATAATAATTTATACTATTTTTATTTTGATAATCCACTAATATCAAATTTACTAAATAATATAATTATCGCAGATAATAAAAAATTATTATTCTTAAATAATTATGATATTAAATTACAAAAAATTAATATTGAATCATATACTAATACTTCCGAATTAAATAATGACCCATTTATTGAACTAAATAATGACTCATTGACAGAATTAAATAATAATCCAATAACAGAATTAAATAATGAACCAATAACAGAATTAAATAATGAACCAATAACAGAATTAAATAATAATCCAATAACAGAATTAAATAATGAACCAATAACAGAATTAAATAATGAACCAATAACAGAATTAAATAATAAAAAAACTATTTATGTAAAATCATATCCATTATATTTACTTGATTTTATTAATATTATTAAAAATATTGATTTCAGTAATTAATTAAAATGTTTAATACAACATTCTTCACATAATAATGTCCAATCAATATATTCTGGATTAATTATATCATAATTATTAAATATAATTACACATTTATCACAAAATAATGATAACTTGCAGTGAATATAATGATAATTATTATAATTTTCATTATATCCACAATCATTGCAATATATTGCATAAGGACACCCTGCAATATGAAAATCAAAAGAATGAACTCCACATGCAATACATAAATCTTGTGTTTCTGTATGTGTGATATTGCATGTATGATAATTGCCATATGAAACAGTATTGTCATTGTCATTGTCATTATTGGTATCTAATGCATAATTTACTGAATCACCACATAGATGGCATATTGTTGGATCATTGCACATGATTAAATAATATATAAATATGAATATATGAATATATGAATTAGTGTAAGATTATGGTATATAAATGTTATATAGGATATATAAAATAAAATAATTTTCAATTTTTTTAGTACCATTTTAATTTTATTTTATTATAAAGATGATCGATCAAAATCATAGTTGGTCTAATAATATTTGTAGATAATAAATATATTTCTTTATTATTATTATAATATTTTTCTAAATAAAATTTAGCATTATTATTTGTTAAAAAATAATCATTTTTATTAATTATGTCTAATATAATTAATTTATTAAGTTTAAGCTTGAATGGATTATTTTTATAATTAACAAGTGATATACAATTTACTTTTATTTTATTAAATCTTAACCACTCGTAAAAAAGTAAATTAAATTCACTATATTTAAATATATTATTTTTACATATTCTTATATTCATATATAAACTTAATTTGACATTTATATTTTCTAATAATTTCTCTCTTTTTAATAATATTCTTTCGAAATTATTATTTGAATCAAAAAAATTATCATATTCAATATTATTTAATTCATTATTATTTGATTTATTATATATATAATTATTATTATTTACCAATATTGTAATTTCATCATCATCAATATAATAAAAATAAGTAAATATTGAAATTTCTATATCATCATATAATACTTTATTGTTATCTAAAATATTTTTATTATTAATTTTTATAATTTTATAATTTAAATAATTAAAATTAAATATATTCTTTAAACATGGTTGATTAATAAAATTAAATATTGTAATTAATGGAATACTTATTAATATATTTTCTTCATAACTTATATTATAATATATTCCTATTATTTGATCATTACTATATATATAACTTCCTGGTATAATTTCATCTTTTAATTCATTAATATCTATATCATTTAACTGACTTTTATAAAAAATAAATGGATAAATTTTACTTTCATCTACTCTGTCCAACGAAAATACCTCTTTTGATACACTTATTTTATAATAAACATCACTTAATAATTTTATTGATACATTTTCTATATCAATAAAATTATTAATTGATAAATTTGATTCTAATATAATATCTCCAACAACCTCTAATAATATAAGCTTCCTATAATAACAATAATTAACTAATTTTAATCTTATTTTATCTTCCTTCAATAATAAATAACACTCTGCATATAACACATATATATAAAATGGCACTACTATCTGATTATTATTTACAATTATTCCAAGAAAATATTCTTTCTCATCATTTTCATCATTTTCATTATTTTCATTATTTTCATTATTTTCATCATAAGTAATACTATTTTTACAATCAATTAGTTTTTCATTATTTTCATCATAAGTAATACTATTATTACAATCAATTAGTTTTTCATCTATTTTTTTAATATTATAATTAACTTGAATATAAGAATACATTTTTTTAATTTTATGGTACTTTATTTATTAATAAGATACCAATAAAATTAATTATTTTCAATTTTTATCTAACATTTTATACCATTATTGTATTTTTATAATATATATTATAATATATATTATGAGCAGTAATTATTTTGAAATTGTTAATTCAGGATTTAATTTAGGTTCTGTTTCAGGACCTATCAAAACTATTTATACATCTGTAACTTCAATTTCTTCAAATACTATTATATTATCTGGAATAAGTTCTGGAACAACATGCATATTAACAGGTATTTCTACTCCTGTTAATAATTTTGATTGCACTAATAAATTATATGTTGATTCTTCTGTTTCTAATATTTTAAGTAATGTTCCTACTCCAACAACCGGTTCTAATGCAACTAATAAAACTTATGTTGATTCTTCTATTTCTAATATTTTAAGTAATGTTCCTACTCCAACAACTGGTTCTAATGCAACTAATAAAACTTATGTTGATACTTTAATAAATACTTTATCTGGTTCTACTGGTTCTGGATCTTCAACATTAGTAGTTGATAATCCATTAACTCCTAATTTTAATGTTTCTGTTGGTTCTACAAGTATGAAAAGTGTTTCAGGAAATAACAATACTGCAATGGGTGCTGGTTGTTCAAAATATCTAACATCTGGCAGTTTTAATACTTCTTATGGTTCAGGTGCGTCAAATTCTTTAACATCTGGATCTAAGAATAC
>Ga0214919_10008118_pt1 | contig 13959 bp, 14 predicted proteins | sample LL1503_MetaG_FD_177994 | JGI IMG/M metagenome (GOLD analysis project Ga0214919, IMG submission 177994) | Freshwater microbial communities from Lake Lanier, Atlanta, Georgia, United States - LL-1503 | ecosystem: Environmental > Aquatic > Freshwater > Lake | place: USA: Georgia | collected...
GCTGTCAGTTTTGTTATGAAAACTTGGTCAGATATAAATTATGAATATCTCTTCAATAAATATTGTAACTATTCTACCTGGTTTTTCTTTTCTAGAAAAAGAGTTGTGCTTTTGAGAGGAAACATTAGTAATGTGGTAGGTGGTTATTATTCTCGTCCAGTCATAACGTCTAGTTTTGGAGACAGATTTAAAGCATTATGGGCTATGATTTCTAATACGGATAATAGTGATATTCATGAAATTACAGAGAGTAATGACTTTGATACAAATGAATCAAGCAAAAACGATTTATTTTTTGTATCACAAAAACAAGAATTTATTATAAACAGAGAATTGAAAATATACGCAAAAACAACCATAACAAAAAGTAAAACAGAAGGAAAAACGAATTCCGGGAAATCAGAAGAAATTACTACCGATACTATTTCTATTGAGATTTTTTCATTCGTTTCCAGTTTGCAGGAGATAAAGAATTTTTTAGATGATATTACACAAAAATATTTAGAAAAAGTGGCTAATAACAGGCAGTATAAACAGTTTGTCTATACTTTAGAGAATGTAAAATACGAAGATTCTACGTTACAGTGCTGGTCCGAATGTGAATTTAAAACCACGCGAAGTTTTCAGAATATGTTTTTTGATAACAAACAAGAATTTATCGATAAAATTAATTTTTTTGTAGAGAACGAAGAATGGCATTATCAAAAGGGAATTCCTTATACATTAGGAATCGGACTTCATGGACCACCCGGCACAGGAAAAACGTCTTTGATTAAATGTTTGGCTGTCGCGTTAAAACGCCATATTGTGAATTTAAATATAAAACTGATTAAAACGCGAAAACAATTATATGAATTTTATTACGAGAGTCGATACAATTATGAAAATCCCAAAAAAAGTATCTCTTTTGACAAAAAAATAATTATTATTGAAGATATTGATTGTATGGGAGATATTGTTACAGAGAGAACATTAAAAGACCAGGTATTTGGATTAGACAGCACAGATAATATTCAACATATGATGCATACAATAATAAAACAGAATGATGAAACGAAAATGTTACTTCCGACTCTTATAAATGATGACCCTATTACTTTAGATGATATTTTGAATTTATGGGATGGAATACGTGAAACTCCAGGCCGAGTATTAGTAATTACAAGCAATCATTATGATAAATTAGACAAAGCTTTAAAAAGGCCAGGACGTATTGATATTTCATTAGAACTTTCTTATGCCTCTCACCAGGTCATTTCAGATATGTATTTTCATTTTTTTGGTAAAAAAATGGATGACCGATTACAACAAATAAAACCGTACTTTTATACCCCATCCGAAATTACCAATATATACCGTTCTAGCCGACTAGATGAAGTATTTATTACACGATTATTGAAGAATGAAAAAGTGGAATAAAAATGGACTAATAACCAAGACCCAACCCTTTTGTGCTAACTAAAAGGGCAAATAATATGAAAACTGTCACTACACGATATGGGTCGAAAATATATTTATCAAAAATTATATTCAATATAGACAAGAGTAATAATAGAGAATTTGTTATATACCACCCAATCGCCAAGTATAAATTATACATGAATTACATTAACAAAATAACTTCTAAATGCTCACAGTTAATTGTCATTACAACTATTGTTTTCTATAATAATATATCACTTTACAAAAATAAAAACAATCTAAACAAATAAGTATAAATAATATAATGGATCTAGATACACTTATCGAAAGTAGAAATCAGAATAAAAAAATTATTCAAAAATTAAAAGACATCTTAGAAACATACGAAAAAATAGAACGGTTCGATTCGTTATGTATCCAAGAATTCATAAATTCCCGGAAAATTTATCAACAAATGTTAGATGAATATATTATCTATTTGGATGAAATAAATAAAATAGAATGCTCTTGTTGCCATCGATTTATAAAAGACGTTATTGATATCGGTCCAGAATCAACCATGAATATTACCTATTGTGAAATATGTGAATACACAAAGCCATAATGATAAAAGATGATAAAAGATGATAAAAGATAAAATTAATATTCTGAATAAGGCGCGTTATTTCCTCCACGCAGAATTAAATAATTGTATTGGTCTGTAGTCATGCAAGCACATCCAGTACTAGTAGAATAAGTATTCGGGCAACATTCTGGTTTGAAAGGCGTGTTGGCAAACATTAATATTTCTCCTTTAGGTAAGGGAACGGGTTGCGGAGTTCGATTAATAATAGCTTGAACGCCAGGACTTAATGGTTGGCCAGCTGTAACGGTCAAATCCGGTTTACTCCAAGAATTTGTATTGGGCGGTTTATTGTATCCCAAGTTGTATCTAGACGATTCGCCGTAATTCGTGTTTGCGCCTACAAATCCTTCTCTACCTCTTCCAGTAAACATCTCTTTCATTCCATTCAGTCTGCAACATCCATAAAGTGTATGGCCGACTAGAATCAAATAAATAACTCCTATTAAAATAAGAATTTCTAATTCTACCTTAATCCCGAATAAAGAAATAATCATGTTTATACATATTTCATAGATAATATTTTCATTTATATGTATATTTCTCTCTCTTTTTCTGCCTTTTCTAAAAGAGTATCTATACAAGCATTATAATCACAAAAATCAATATCATGTATCCTGAACGTTCCTTTATCTGTAAGCAAATGAAATAGTATATCTTTGTTTGGAATGATTCTTACACATTTTGCGTACTTCAAAAAAGGTTCGCCTTGTTTGGTATATTTATTGTATTCGTATAAATGTTGGCTTCCACAAACAACATTCTTTCCTAAATGAAAAACAAATTGTTTGTTCAAATTACTTCCGTCTATTTTTACTATTCCGTATACCTTTTCACCTTTTTCTAAAATATCCCCCACTTGTATTTCCTCTATAGAACGTAAAACGCCATTCTGCAATAAAATAGGCGTCTCTTTAGAAAAGCCTGTGTTAAAATATTTGTGTATATCTTGAGTCTGATTTTCTGAAAATAACATTTGTATTTTGATTAAAAAGAGTCCGTACAATTCATCCCAATCTGTAAAAACATCTTCGCGAATTCGAATTTCTTTTGAATGGGTATTTAAACAATACAAATAAGGCTTATCGTATTTTATCTGTGTAGCCTCTGGATGTTCACAAACACGAATCCATTCATTTTTCTTTTTGTAATAAACGACATGAGAATCGCTAACTATTATTCCATGCAAATTATACATTCTAGAATTTTCTGTGGTTACTTTTATTTTACTAGTAACTACATCTCCTATTAACTTATCTCCGATTTCAATATTTTTTATTTGTTTCTCTCTTCCATCTTCCATCATAATAAGAGTGTTTTCATCAAAACATTTTACAGAAGGTATTGTTAACCCCGAACCAATATTCATAGTGTCTTTTAGAAAAACAAGAATAAGGGCAAAAGGAACGGCCAGAGCAATAAAAATAGCTGTCATCGCAGCCGCTGCACCCCAAGTGAAAGGAACTATCCAAAGCACCGCTGCTGCTAGTGCGATTAGAATTAATATGGTTACTATTATTTGACCTATAGAACCCATTAAAGATTGTAATGTCATGTAAGAGCCTAACAACGTGTACAATCCAGCCGTTACAACACCTTGTACTTTTGCTATCATATCGCGTATTCCAATAATCATTTGCTGTAATGGTATCATCATATTGGCAATTCGACCCATAATTTCTTTTACAATAGCTTCTATTTTGTTACGTAGGTCATCGATCATTTCTCTCGCAGAATTAATACCATCTTTAATCATATTTGCCATAGAATTTAACATATGCACTACAAAAGTAAGAGGTTGTACGGCATCTCCAGTCACACCTTTAATAATATTTTGTATGCAGTATTCAAAATTTTGTCGTGTGTACTCTCCGGCGTTCATATTATTTGGTTTATTAATCATCCCTGCAAATGGCATTATGTATGGTTTGCAACGTTCCGTTGCCCAGTTCTCTTTGATTGTGGTTGAATTTGTTTTTACAAAAGAGTATGATAAAATCAAAAAAATAATAACAATCGCTACAAAAAGTAATAAAACGGAAGAACTGTATTGGTCCAAATAACTCAAATTCTCATATTTTTTCATTACTTTTTGTAAAGGTTTTTGATTATGCGTAATATCCATTTTTATTTATATAGATAATAAAGGTTTGCCCATCTAACCAAATCGTTGTTTTGTTTTATTGTTATTGTTTTATCGTTTTTCTATTTACTCTTTATGTTGAATCATTTCCATAACATCATCATCTTCCCAGTCCCAAAAATGTGTATTTCCGATTTTAATGATATGGTCACTTGTAATCAAACAACTAAACCATTCCGAAGTTTCTGTTTGTTTCGTTGCCATTTTTGAATCTTTTACTTGAATAAAATTGTTTAATGTTGTATCATACATCACGTGCGAACCTGTGACGTATACATCTTCTTTATTGACTCCACCTTCTTTTAACACATAGAATGGTTCTTTGTCGTGGTTGGCTATTTGCATCGTTCCGTAAACAATACTACCATTTTCTAAAACATCTCCTAAAATAATATCTTTCATGCATCTCACAGAACCGTTCATTAAAGAAACTTTGGTGTTTGGATGAAAGCATTTACCCAATACACGAACCATCTCTCCTGCTGGGCCATTCCATGCACTATTCATGGTCATAACACTTCCATTCAAAACGTACATTAAGGTAGTTATTATTCCTATTGTTTTTCCAAACAGATCACGAATACCAATAATAATTTTCTGGAATTCGATAATGATATTCATAAACACACCATATATATCTTCGACAATATCGGAAATAAAATTCCTTATTTTAGTAAACATCGATCGGATTCCGTTAATATCATTCATAAAAGAGGACATATTTCCAGACAGATTATTCGTAATGTACGTTAATGGTTGCAATAAATCACCCATAAGACCTGTGGTAATACTTTGAATACAATAAGTAAAATTCGTTCCAAAATTACTTGCCAGAGGCATATAAATCGGGTTGCATCGATAAGTAGGCCAGTTATCTTTGATTTGTTGTATAGAAGATATGTAATACATTCCAACAATATACGCCACAAATCCTAAATTTACTAAAATATAATAATACCAATTTTTTGCTGTAGGCATGATATATTACTAGTATATATTTATTAGATTACAACCATTATCTAAAAAAGTCAAAAGGATTTCTTTGTTTTCTTGGTTTTCTTGGTTTTCTTGGTTTTTTTCCCTCCACTTTTGCACCCCCATCGATATTTGTTTCCTCCACTTTTGCAGCCCCATCGATATTTGTTTCCTCCACTTTTGCTTGCATAATAATCATATTGTGAGTTTGCTTGAATTTGGGAAGAGGTTTGTGTATTTGCTGCCATAATACTATTTGGGTCTTGACCTGGACCACCTGTAGAAGTGTAACTGAGTGTCATCTGAGGAGCTGCAACTTTTCCTGTGCCACCTCTTTTTCTTGTTCTTTTTCTTATTCCTGCAACTTGGTTTAATTTATTTTGTGTTGTCTCGTTTGATGTTTGCGCAGCGATTGCTGAATCACGCGCATTTCCTGTTCCGGACGTGAATGGTTTTAGAGTAGGATAAGTTACTCCTGGAATCGGTTTTGACATATATAATAATAAAATATATAAGTTTAGGTAATAAATATAATTTGATTTACTAATGTATGGACGAAAGACAAAAACTTCAGTTGCAAAAAATGATTTCTGAGAACAACGTATTGGACCAAACTGAATTAATACGCCAATTAAAGCATAGTCGCAAGTTTCATGAAGAAATTAACAGAATGCTTTTAAGCAAAAAAAAGCACAATAACGACGCTGAAAAGGTGCATTTAGAGTGTATGAGCGAGTGCCCTTTTATGTTTACTTATTACACCGAAATTTACAACAAAATAAGAAAAGACGAAATTGATTTGTCTATATTGTTTAAATTTGTAGAAGTGCTGCAAAGTATAGAAGAGGGTGAGCTAGATCAACACGAGGCCTCTTTTACTATTGGTACTTTATTAAAAGAGCTTTACATAGATAGTGCTTTAAGAAAAGCCGATAAATTAAATCAGACTGATATTGAACCTAAAAAAGAACATCTCAACGTATCCTGGAAACAATTCAAACAAATGTCACGTTAAGTTGTGTAAAAACGAATTAAAACAAAAAATAGATACATATTATACGATTATAATATGTTTTCTCCCAAACCGAATGTTCCGTATAAATTAGTATTTAATGAGATACAAAATAATCTAGTAATAGAATCGTATATGATGATAACTTTTACAGAAGAAAACAATATTTACCCAGTTGAACGTTGTTTTGGTTTTACACCCTACGAAGGGTATGAAGATGGTTATCGTTTTGTTTGTTATGTTTGTTATATGGATAATTATGTTGTTTTACATTCTTGTGTTAGTCTAAAAGTTTTAAATTTAGAAGCTCATGCAACTGGTGAAATAAATTCATTTGAAATTACCAAAATATATTTAGAAGATGAACTCGTTTTTACAATCTGAAGATTTACACCTTTGCGCAATTTAAATGTTAATAAAAAATACTTAAACACAACTTCGCTTATTTATATAATGCCTAAATTTACACTCACTAAAAAATTAGTTATCGTTGAATCACCAGCCAAATGCAAAAAAATAGAACAATATTTAGGCTCTAGTTATAAATGTCTAGCTAGTTTTGGTCACTTGAGAGAATTGTCTTCTCTCCAACAAATTGATGAAAATTTTGAATGTAAATACAACATCATAGATAATTCTATTAAAAGAAAACAAATAGAATTATTACGAAAAGCTATACAAGAATCCGATGAAGTTATTTTAGCAACCGATGATGACCGTGAGGGAGAAGCTATCGCCTGGCATATTTGTCAGCTTTTTAAACTGCCTATTGAAAAAACAGAGAGAATTATCTTTCACGAAGTCACCGAAACTGCCTTACAACATGCCATTATGCATCCCAAAAGAATTAATATGAATATTGTAGAAGCGCAACAAACAAGACAAATACTTGATTTATTAGTAGGATTTCGTATCACTCCAGTTTTATGGAAATGTATTTCCGCTCAATCAAAAAAACCGCTTTCTGCCGGCAGATGTCAAACCCCTGCTTTAAAAATTATTTACGACAATCATCTGGCTATTCAAAACACAGAGGAGAAAAAGGTTTATAAAACGACCGGCTATTTCACTAATTTATGTATTCCTTTTGAGTTAAATAAAGAATTAGACTCTTTTGAAGTGGTTGATTTTTTAGACAAAACGGCGGATTTTAACCATATGTATTCCGTTAGTCTTCCGCGTCAAGTAAAAAAGTCATGTCCAGAACCTTTTACCACTTCCCGAATACAACAAACCGCGAGTAATGAGTTTCATTTCTCTCCTAAAGAAACGATGAGTATATGTCAGACCTTATATGAAGCCGGGTATATTACTTATATGAGAACAGATAGTAAAAAATATAGTCCAGACTTTGTAGATACAGCTAAAAAGTTTATATTACGAACATATGACGAATCTTATTTACATGAAGATATAGATTCTTTAACAAATACAAAAACAGACACGGCTCATGAAGCCATACGTCCAACCAACCTTTTAGTTAAAGAACTTCCTGAAATGGACAACAAACAAAAAAAAATGTATAGAATGATTTGGGAAAATAGTTTGGAAAGTTGCATGGCTTCTGCGATTTATTTTAGTATTAAAGCAGAAATAACATCACCTGAAAAATGCGCGTATTATTATACCAGCGAACAACTACATTTTTCTGGATGGCAGATTGTACAAAATAAATTTCAAAAAGAAGAGAAATATAGTTATCTACAAAACATTAAGAACGGTTCTATTCCTTATCAAAGAGTGTTTTCAAAAGTGACTATAAATACAAAGAGTCATTATACAGAAGCAAGACTTGTGCAGTTATTGGAAGAAAAAGGAATAGGAAGACCATCTACATTTTCCATGTTAGTAGATAAAATACAAGAAAGAGAATATGTGAAGAAACAAGATATCAAAGGGAAAACGATTACATGTCTAGATTATGAATTAGAAAAAGGGGAAATATCCGAAATAGAATCCAAGAGAGAATTCGGGAATGAAAAGGGCAAATTAGTCATTCAACCTTTGGGAATTATTGTTATGCATTTTTTAGAAAAAAATTTTCATTCTTTATTTCATTATGAATACACAAAGGAAATGGAAGATGCACTTGATAAAATTTCTCGTGGTGAAGAATGTAGAGAGAAATTGTGTCGCGGGTGTAATGAGCAAATTACGGAATTAGTAGATGCAATTGGTACATCCAAACAAGAATACAAAATTGACGAAAACCATCAATATATTGTTGGCAAATATGGTCCAGTCATTAAATGCACAGAAACGAATATTTTCATTCCTGCGAATACAGATTTGGATTTGGATATGAATAAATTAGAAAACGGCGAATACAGATTGGAAGAAATAACCAAGACCGCGACCAAGACCAAGGCAGAGTCGGATAATCCCGATAAGGAATGCGTTTTGGGAAGGTATGAGGACCAAGTCGTTACAATCAAAAAGGGGAAATTTGGATTGTATGTTACTTGGGGGGCTAATTCAAAGACGTTGAAAGAGTTTGGAAACCGTCCTCCCGAATCAATCGCGTTTGAAGAAGTAGAGCCGTTTTTGCAGGAAGGAAGTAATATTCTAAGAAAAGTATCTGAAAATATTAGTATAAGAAAAAGTAAAAAGGGGAATTACATTTATTTCAAAACCGGTAAAATGAAAAAACCGCAATTTTTTGATATACAAAAATTTTATGATGATTTTTTGACTTGTGAATTGTGTATCTTATCTGGATGGATAAAAGAAAAATATAATATTTTTTAAAATTATTAGAATTATTTATGCATGCGTATCGGCCGTTGAGGTTGAGAAAATGGTATTTCATTTTTACATTTTTCACAAAGTAATGTATTCACAAAATAGAGAGACTTCTTTGAAATGTTGAATGCTTTTTTCTATCCACTTTATAAATGTGGGCCTATTCATAACACGAATATCATCCAACTGCTCTGACATGTTATCAAAAATATCATTCATATCTTTGATATGTTTACCAACCAACAACGTAGGATTATCTATCAAGTTTTTCGCACGATTTCTGCCTTCACAACGACAGCAACTGCTAGACGTCGTCTCACACCTTTTACATAGAAATTCAATACCCGGAGACATAAATTCAATCGAATAATATATTGTTTTCGTGCCATTACGTTCATTCGTTAATTCATGCTCCATTAACTTTATAAAATAATTACTACTATCTCCCCAGCTTAACTCGCGTATCATTTTGGATGTCTTTGTCATTCTGTTTTAGATACAATTTAAAGGAACCCGAAAAAGCATTTCAATTTTTTATTCCAAATTCCGTAAATAAGTAAATCGTAATATAAAATGTTCAAAATTTTATATACTTTTTCATTTATGACTTCTAGTACGTTTTTTTTGCACGCGTCTTTTTTTGCTCTTTTTACCTCCGCTGGGCTCTGTATATTGCTGAGTTAGAATCTCGGCGGTCATACTATCATTTGCAGGAATCTTGTAATTTCTAACTGCTTGACGCGATAAGCCTTCAAGAGTTCCAACACGTGCAGTATTGTAAAGCTTTATAAAATTTTGTAACACTTCTCCAATTTTGTTATAACAATCAATTGTATCACTAATATTTTTATTAATTTCTTTTTGCGATGTTACTAAATATGTAATTTCTCTGTTTGATTCATTCATTTTGTTATCTATTATATTCATCATTCTGTTGTATTCATTTCTCTTTTTATCAGGAGGAAGCGCTTTATGTGCTTCTAACAGGCGATTAATTTCTGTATTTAAACCTGCACACCGAGTTTTTAATTTACCAGAATCCTCTAACATTTTTTGGGAAAAATCCTCCATATATTATTACGTGTTTTTTAATTAATAAATAAGTGTTTGAAATGAGAAAATGTCTAAAGAATTTAAAAATAAAACACTAAATACAAGAATGGATATTGAATTGGATTCTTTACCAGAAGATACAGAAGAAATTGACGTATCCAATAAAGGTATAAATTATCTTGATGTAACAAGGTTTAAAAATCTAAAAATATTAAATTGTTATGATAATCAGTTGTCATCGTTGCATTTGAATGAAAATTTACAAATTTTAAACTGTTCTAATAACCTATTGACTTCTTTACATTTGAATGAAAAATTAAAATTTTTATCTTGTTCTAATAATCATTTGACTTCTTTACATTTGAATGAACAATTAGAAAAATTATTTTGTTCTAATAATCATTTGACTTCTTTACATTTGAATGAACAATTAGAAAAAGTATCTTGTTCTAATAACCGATTGACTTCTTTATATTTGAATGAAAAATTAGAATTATTGTATTGTTATACTAATCGTTTGACTTGTTTGCATTTGAATGAAAATTTACAAACAATTTATTGTTCTAATAACCGATTGTCTTCTTTACATTTGAATAAAAAATTAAATTATTTATGTTGTTCGTTTAATCAATTGACTTCTTTACATTTGAATGAAAATTTAGAAAAATTATTTTGTTATAATAATCTGTTGTCTTCTTTACACTTGAATGACAAATTACAAACAATAGTTTATAATGAGAATCCAATATACTACATAATACAAAACAGCGATAAAGACATAATAAAACAAAAAATGCAAGTATTAAATAATTTTCGGTATTCATATTATTGTTTGAAATATAAAAAACAGTTCAGACATTTGTTATGGGTGAAAATAAGAGAGCCAAAAATCAGAAAGAAGTACTCTCATGCTTATTTGGTTGAAAATTTACACGAAGACACCGATTTGGATGAGTTGTTAAGCAATTGGTAACTTGTAAAAACTGTAAAAACTATAAAAAAATTGATTTGTTTTTGAATAAAAAATACATTCAAAACAAATGTCCATTATTGAATTAGATTCTTTACCAGAAGACATAAGAGAAATTGTTGTATCAAGTCAAAGTTTAACTCATCTTGATGTAACAAGGTTTATAAATCTAGAAATGTTAGATTGTGGACACAATAGTTTGACTTCCTTACATTTGAATGAAAATCTACAAATATTATATTGTTGTTATAATCAATTGACTTCTTTACATTTGCCCGAAACTTTAAAAAAATTATATTGTTCTAATAATCAATTCAGTTCTTTACATTTGAATGAAGAATTAGAGACATTATATTGTTCTAATAATCAATTAACTTCTTTGCATTTGAATGAAAATTTACAAGTATTATATTGTAATAATAACCTATTGACTTCTTTGCATTTGAATGATAATTTACAATATTTATCTTGTTATAATAATCAATTGACTTCTTTACATTTGAATGAAAAAATACAAAAATTATTTTGTAATAGTAATCAATTGACTTATTTACATTTGAATGAAAATTTACAATATTTATATTGTGATTATAATCAATTAACTTCTTTACATTTGAATGAAAAGTTACGAACAATACAGTGTAATAACAATCAATTGACTTCCTTACATTTGAATGAAAATCTACAAATATTATATTGTTATAATAATCAATTGACTTCCTTACATTTGAATGAAAATCTACAAATATTATATTGTGGTAATAATCAATTGACTTCTTTAAATTTGAATGAAAAATTAGAAGAATTATATTGTATTAATAATCAATTGACTTCTTTGCATTTGAATGAAAAATTACTAACAATAATTTATAATAATAACCCAATTTATGAAATAATAAACACCAACGATAAAAATATAATAAAACAAAAAATGCAGGTATTAACCAATTTTCGTCTTTTGTATTATTGTTTGAAATTTAAAAAACGGTTCAGAGATGTATTATGGGTGAAAATAAGAGAGCCAAAAATTAGAATAAAATACTCGCATGCTTATTTGATTGAAAATTTACATGAAGATACAGACTTGGATGAATTGTTACACAATTGGTAGCTTTTAAATATTATAAATATTATAAAAAATTGAATTTTTTTTATAATACAAAACATAATACAAAAACACATACCAAAAATGTTCAATATTGAATTAGATTCTTTGCCAGACGATATAGAAGAAATTAATGTCTCTGATAAAGGTATAAAAAATCTTGATGTAACAAGGTTTAAAAACCTTAAAAAATTAAATTGTTCTTATAATCATTTGTCTTCTTTATATTTGAATGAAAATTTAGAAATATTAGATTGTGGATATAATAGATTGACTTCTTTGCATTTGAATAAAAATTTATATACATTATATTGTTATAACAATCAGTTGTCTTCTTTGCATTTGAATGAAAATTTAGAAAAATTATATTGTTATAATAATCGTTTGACTTCTTTGCAGACAGAAAACTTAAAAATGTTACATTGTAATTATAATCGATTGACTTCTTTACATTTGAATAAAAATTTAAAAAAATTATATTGTAATTGTAATCTATTGATTTCTTTGCATTTGAATGAAAATTTACGAGAATTATCTTGTCATAATAACCGATTGTCTTCTTTACATTTGCCCGAAACTTTACAAAGATTATATTGTTCTAACAATCGATTGACTTCTTTGCATTTGAATGAAAATGTACGAATATGTTATCATGATAACCCCATTTATGAAATAATAGGTGATAAACACATAAACAAAAAAATGCGAGTTCTAAACCAGTTTCGGTATTTGTACTATTGTTTGAAATTTAAAAAACGGTTCAGAGATTTGTTATGGGTAAAAATAAGAGAACCTAAAATCAGAAAGAGGTACTCACATGCTTATTTAGTTGAAAATTTACACGAAGACACCGATTTAGACGAGTTGTTAAGCAATTGGTAATTGAAATCTACTATGACAAATTCATCTTATTTTGCTCGGTGTAATATATTCTTCTACAATACAAGCTTCTTTTTTTGTAAGTTCGCACACGTCACTATATAAAAATTTTACTATTTGTCTTTGACATGCCTCTAAAAACGAATGAAACACAGAACATTTCATTTGCTTTTGTTTCATTTCTGTATGTTTTTCAATTAAAATACTTATTGTCATTAGGGAGCAATCATAATCTTTTTCACCCCTATAGCACGCGTATGATCGATAATTTTCTAAAATTTTATGTGTAAGACAAAATTGTCCAAACTGTATCATTTCACAAACCGATAATTTTTTTATGAAATCAATCAATCTCAATTTTATTTTTTCGCATACACTTTTTACACTACAAGTTAGATTTTTATAAATTTGTAATTTGTAATTATTTTTTAGCTGCGCTATATTCATCCCTAAAAATGATAACACAACATTTATCGCATCATCACATAATAGTGGTAATATGGTACAAAGTTTGTTAGCGTACTTATTTTTCTTCCACCGATATAATCTTTTCTGTTTTTTCAGTTTTTGCGAATCCATATTATTTTATCTTCGTCATTTTATCTTCGTCGTTGTTTGAAGAAAGCATTTCAATTTTTTTAAGAATGCTTACGAAAAACCGGAAAAGTATCCAAAATAAGATACGAAAACCTACTTAAAGAAATATAAATCGCGTAACCTACTTAAAGGACTATAAATCGCGTAACCCATTTAAAGACGCTATATAATAAATTGCGTAACCCATTTAAAGAACTGTGTTTTCCTTGTCTATTTTGATTTCCTTTGCAATATTTGTAATGATTTTTTGATTGCTACTTTTGTCTGTATCCATCGAATGTATAATAATATCATTATACTGGTCGCTTTTATTAGATTCACTATGAATGCATTCAGGGTTTGTTTCTCTCCATTTAGGTATAAGACGTATGTTTTTGGTTGCAATATTTTTAATCGCTTTGTTTAATTTGTCCTTTTCTTCGTTTTCTTTTTCCCATTT
>Ga0214919_10008119_pt1 | contig 13959 bp, 11 predicted proteins | sample LL1503_MetaG_FD_177994 | JGI IMG/M metagenome (GOLD analysis project Ga0214919, IMG submission 177994) | Freshwater microbial communities from Lake Lanier, Atlanta, Georgia, United States - LL-1503 | ecosystem: Environmental > Aquatic > Freshwater > Lake | place: USA: Georgia | collected...
AGATTGTTCTTTTGGTATTAATCTTTTTACAAGATTAAAAGGCATATTTTCAACATCAATTGTTTGTAAATATGAACTATCAATTAATTTTCTTGGGCGAACATTCCAATTTGTTATCCCTGCATCTAAAAATTTAAGACCGTCTTTATCAATCAAATTTTTAGAAGATAAATATGATATTTTTAATCTCTGATTTGTTTCAATTTTAACACCGCAACCAGTAGTTCCTCCTCTAAAAACAGCGATCGGTTTTTTAGCTTCCCAGTTTGTATTAAAATCTTCATAATTTTGAGAAGTAGGAAAAAATATATTTTCTTTACTTTGAACTCGAGCCCAATCTTCATGTGTTGGTATTGCTAAATCTGCAAATTGTTCAGAATTACTCATCGATAAAATCGGAACATATTTTTCATATTTATGAGATACTAAAGGTTTTTCGTAAGAATTCCATAAATTATAATAAGCTTCTGTGCCATTTCTTGTTAATAACGGAAAATCTCTTCTGTTAAAAAATAATTCGATATCTGGTATTTTTCTATTTTTACATAATTCCTCTAACATATTCTTTAATATCGCAACATTAGTATCACTTTCCGAAAGAGGATATTCATATCTTACTAAACAATTATTTCCATACCATGAATTCATAACATTATTAACATTTTTAGGTCGAAAAGAATATCCTTGCAATTCAGATATATTTTTTATAAAATTATGTAAATTTCCATATTTAGGATCAATTTTTATATTATGACTCCATTCATTTACAAAATTTACATTCGAAAATGGTAGAAATACTTTTAATTCATTATTTAATATTTTCACAAAGATTCCTTTTTTAAATTTATTAAACAAATATCTAAAAGTATTTAAAACACTTGTAGCTTCTAAATTTTTATAACCATTCCATTCTGTAAATAGTGTTTCTTTTTCAAATAAATTATCATCTAATGATATATTTGGAATACACACTGAACCATTTTTTTCAAATCTATATTGTTGAAATTGTTCTTCATCTCCAGCAGTAAAATGCGTTTGTTGAAAATTTTTATATCTTATATTAGTTTGAATTTTATTTTTAGAAGATGTTTTTGCCTCATCTCTTGAAAAATAATAATCTGGTTTTATTTGAAATTGTTGAGTTGTTGTCATATTTATTATTGTTATTTTTATTTTAAATATTTTTTATTTTTAATATAATAAATGGCAAAATTAAAAAATTTAAAATCTAAATCAAAATCTAAATCTAATTATTCTATAAAAATTATAGAAACAGATGTAGATAAAAAAGCAAAAAAAGTTTTAAAATTATTAGATGAATCGGAATATGACCCTGAAAATGTAAGGAAAAAAACATTAGCTACTAAAGAAGTTGATAAAATACTTTACGAAATAGAATCTAAAATTGAAAAAATGAATAATATAAAAAAAATAATTAAAGAAAGACAATTAGATGTAAAGAAAATTATAAAAAAATTTGAAAAAGAAGGAATATTGGGAAGATAATATACCAATAAGTTATTTTTCTTAACATGAATTACTGTTAAGAAAAATTTAATGTTAATACAATTATTTTTTAATTTGCTGAATTTTAATTTTCTGCATTGAAATTTCTGTACCTTTTCTAGCTTCTATTATTTCTTTCAATACGTCTTTTGGATTTGAAACACCATTATTTCTTAATATATCTAATAAATTTTCTTCAACAATTTGTTTTTTCTTTACTTCTCTTTTCGTCTTATTTTCTAATATAATTGCTGTATCTTGAAATTTTACACCTGGTTGCTCTTTATGATTTAAATATTCAATAATATTTTTTTCAAGTTGTTTTGCTTTTCTTCTTAAATCCGTTGTTGTTTTACATAATCTTTTTATTTCAATATTTATACTTTTTAGCTCTCTAATTTGTTCTTGAATGTTCATTTTTATAATTTATTTAAATCTTTAAATTTATTTAAGATATAAGTAAATGATGAACATTTAAAGGTTTTGTACGACCAATACGATTTGCTCTTCCTAAAATTTGATTTTCTGTGTAAGAATGCATTTCATGATATAAAATAATATCTGTTGCTTCTGTTAAATTAATACCAGCTCCGTTGTAATTTGAATTTAAAAAAATAACTTTAATTTTTCCAGTTTTAAATAAATCTAAATTTTTCTCACGAGTTTTTATACTTCCTTTAATCTCTATAAATTTTATATCATTTTCGTGAAGTATTTTATAAATTTGATAAAAAGTGTAATCATATTCTGAAAATATTAAAAACATTCCTTCTTCATTATTTTTTATTATTTCAACAATTTTTTCATCTTTAGTCATTTTTCTTTCTTTTGGTTGAAAAATTTGTTTTTCATTTTCATTTTCTAGATAAATAAGTGATGATAAATCAACTTCTGCGCGACACAAAGGACATGAATTTTTTCTTTGCAACCATTTAAGTAAACATTCTCCACAAAATATATTTTGACAATTTGGTTCTAAAATTGGAGATTTAATAGTATCATAACAAATATTACAAGGATTTTCTAACATTGTTTTAAAACGATTATTTAGTTCTTCAATTTGATTTAATGTATGTATTTTTTTATTATTCCACTCATCTATTTTTGTTTGGTCATTACGCATTGTATATATTCTAATTTTTGATTCAATTTCTTCGAGTTCTTCAAGTTTTTTATTTTTAACAAGTTCAATTATATTACCAGTTTTATTACCACCTAAAGCTTCTATAGCACCTTCTATATTTCCGGCTTCTATCATTGTCGCAATTGTAGAATTTACAAATCCATTCACAGCGTTATAAACTGGTTGAAAACACTCATAAGTGTGATGATTTGTAGGAGGCATTTCAAAAGATGCTTTTACAAAATCTGGATCATTTTTTATTATTATATCATTAAATTGAGTTTCAAAATCAATATAATAATATTGACAAAATAAATCTCTTATAAAACTATTTCTACAATTTCGATGTTGATATAAAATACTGTTCGGAGTTGCAGTCACAAACCAATAAAATCCAGCATGTATTTCTTTCATTGCAGAAACTTTTAAGTGTCCAGGTTCGTCAAAAATAAATCTTTTCCAAGCATAACCATCATATTTTGAAATTAATTTATTATATAAAGTTGGAGAAACAATAACTACGTCGTAATTTTCAACTTCAATATTATCGATATCTTTTCTAGTTGTTACGCTTTTATAAGTCATAGTTGTTTTTGCAATTTCTTTTACCCATTGCCCAATCAATGATTGAGATACTAAAATTAATGTTGTAGGTAACTTATCATATCTAGAAATATAATAATTTTTAATCCTACCTTTTGCTTCAATTGTAATAGTTTCAAAAACAAATGGTGTTTCTAAATCCCATTCCATTTTATCTCTCGAAATTAATCCTAACATTGATAAAGTTTTTCCAAAACCTGTTAAATCTGCATTAACACCTATTTTTGTTTCTTTTACATAATTTTCTTTTTCTAATACATTATTAATTTCTAAATTTTCCATTTTATAAATACTTGCAAGTTGATGTGGAAATAATGCGACTTTCATATTTTTTGGTTGTGAAACTAAATTTATATTACTAAAATCTGTCATTTATTAATAAAAAATATAACTTTAAATAAAAATAAATTTTTAAACAAAATTTTAGTTTAAAAATTTTTACTGATTTTATTCTGTGTGAATAAATTATTTATATTATATTTATAAAATATCCACCTGTTCCAGTACCTGGAATTGGATTACCTTTAGAATCTGATAATTCTTTATTGTATTGTATAAGCCAGTTATAACCAGTACCTTTTATAGTAGTATTCATATTACTATAATTTTGAGGTGGAATTATTGGAAATGTTTTATTACAATTTGTTCTTGTGTTATTACTAAATCCCGAAAAAATTAAATTTATAGGTTTACCGTCAACTTTTACTGATCTTGGTATAAATCCTATAGCATCTTTTTTTATATCTGTTGGAGTTATTAAACTTGTTACACAAGTACTATTAGTGTAAAAAGGTATATAAAATCTATTTTTATTAATTATATCAACTGTTTTTGAAATTCCTCCATAATTTATCAAACTATAAAATGTTATTTGAGAATAAGGTAGACTGCAATCATTTGAATTTGCTGTTGAACTAATATATCCAAAAGGACAAATAATTTTTGGAATTGTTGTATCCGATATACGTGATAAATTTGTATTATCATTCTGGTCATTTGGATTATTATTTTTACTAATTTGAAAATTGTCAGTTGTTGAAGAAATAGAACTTAAATTTGATCCAACATTCCAAACATATGCACCAATAGTAAAATCTGAATTTGGACCTATACTAATTAATTTATTTTTAGTTTTATTAATAAGATGAAAATAACCGTCAATATTTACATCATAATTTTGATTAAATTCTATTGAGACTGATCCTGTATTAAAATTAATAATTTTTATAGAGATTGGAAATCCTAATCTTTTAAATTGATTTTGAGCATAAATTAATGAATTTTCAGCTTCATTTTTAGCATTATTCGTTATAGATATTTTATTATTTATTAAATTAATTATTGCATCTACACTTGCATTAGCGCTAATTAGAGATTCATTAATAAATATTAAAGCGGCTTCGATAATATTTTTTGCATCTTGTATTTTATTAACATAATCAGATATAATATTTTTAGTATTATTTAAGTTATCTATTTGAACTTTTAAAGAATTTTTAACAGCTAATACTTTTTCTGTACCAGTAGATGAAGCTTTCTCAAAAATATTGTTTAATAACAATAAAGTTTTATCTGAATCTCTAATTACTTGTTCAGCTTGATTTGATAAATTTTGAAGAGTATTTGTAGTCGACTCAGTTTTACTTACAGATAAACTATCTTTTATTATTTGTGATATATTTTTAACTTTATTAGAAGCGTCAACTAAATTAACATATTCTGATGAATTTTTCTCATTAAAAATTAATTCATCCATTAATTTTTGCGCATCTATTAAAGTTTTATTTACAGATTCTAAAGTAATATTTGCATCTGTTAAATAATTATTAACACTATTTGAATCTGTTAGCGCATTATCATAAATATTTTTAACTTGATTTAAAGAATTTTCAGCAATAGTTTTTGCGTTATTCACAGAATTTTCAGCTTCTACTGCTTTTATTGACGAATTTTCTATTGAAACTTGTGTTAATAACTTATCAGCTTCATCTTTCGCGGCAACAGCATTAATTGCATCTTCTTTTGCAATTACAACATTTTGCGAAATATTTATTGCGGTTGTATAATTAGAAAATATATTATTTTTAATTATTTCAGTTTGATTTAAGTTAGTTTTTACAATATCTGATTTATAGAAAACATTTTGTTCATACGCTAATCTTTTATCTACATAATTTTTAGAATAATCTGTCAACAATTGTTCTGTAGATATAGAAATATTGCGGTATAAATTTTTTATATTTGTATCTAAATATTCATAATAATTTTTTTTGTAAAATAAAAGTTTAAATAGATATAAAATAAAAATTATAATTGTTAGATAAAGTAAATAATTATTTTTAAAAAAATTTATAATTGTCATTATATTTTATATTATTTTTATTCAAAAATGTTTTTAGTTTGTTCATATCCGGAAGAAAATAAATCAAGTTTAATTTTAGAATTTATATTAAAATTAAAAAATTTAATCTTTGAATAATATAATTTTACTATCTTGCATTTTTCTGATACATTCGCAACCTTGTAATCTTCTGTTTGTGAAATTGGAATAAACATTAATTTATATATATATTCTAAAATATTCATCTCATGTTCGTTGTTAAAATTTTCATCTTTTGAACATAATAAAATTCCAAATATTTTTTTACCCATTTTATCTCCAATATCAACTGGAAAATTATCAGATACTCCACCATCTATATAAAAATTATTTCCATATTTATATTTTTCAAAAACTAATGGTAAATTCGAAGACATTTTTAAACCTATTAAACATGGTAAGGTCGGTTTTGTTAAATATGAAATATATTCAGTTTTATTTTCAGTTGTATTATATGTTGTACAGATTAAAGTCTTATTATATTTATTTTTTAAATCTTCAAATGTCGGCAAAAAACCAATTTTATCGATTGTCATTTTTTCAAGCTGTTCATATATTGTATTAAAAGATGATGCACCTCCTCCATTTATCATGGCAACTATATTAAAATGTTGAATTTTTTCCATGAGTTGATGACTGCAAATATAAACAATAATTTCTATCGGTGTATATCCAATTATTAACAAATAACAAATTATTGCACCTGAAGATGTACCAATATAATTTTGAACTTTATTTAAAAAATAATTATCATAAGAATATTGTAAACAACCAAGAGTCACTATTCCAGTTGATGATCCGCCTGAAATAACTAATGTGTCATAATCTACAATATTTATTTCTTCGACTTTTATTTCATCATTAGATTCTTCTTTTATTTCTTCTAGAATTTCTTCATTTTTAACATTTATTTCATCTACTTCGCATTTTTCAGATAAATTATTCATTTTTATTATTTTTTATTTGTTTTTATATTAGTATTTTTATTACAAAAAATTTTTCATAATTATTTTGAACTATGAAAAATAAATATTTTAACTACTCATAAATCTATTATTGCATTCTAGTATTTTATTAAACATTATTATACACAAAATAACTAATATAGAAATAACAATCCAATACATAGTTTTATCATTTTTGTAAAGTTTTGAACACACTGGACAATTAGAAATATGTTTAGAGACATCTCTACAATTTAAATTATCTGTAGGTTGAAAATGTTCTTGAACTTGATTTTCATTATCATTATTTTCAATTATATCTTGATAAATTGTATCTTTGTTTCCGTTCATATTTCCATTCATATATTGTTTAGAATAAGGAGTCATATGTGGGTTTACATAATCATTAACATTTACATATTGATTCATATTTCCATAATTTTCCATACTTGAATTTGATCTTTGATAATTTGAGTGTTGATTCATATATTGGTTATAATGTTCTGTAGTATTTTGATTATTTGCATTATTTAAATTCATACCAGATTCATTTGGGGGCATAGCATGACCTCTTATATATTTTTGATAATTTAAATCACCACCGCCGTTAGATTGTTGTTGTGAATTTATTTGTCTATTTTCCATATTATTTGATGAATCAAGATCTTCAATATCTTGCAATTCATCTATAAATGTAACATTTGCATTTCTTCTTGTCATTTTATTTATTAACATATATATTTTTAAAAAAAAATAAATTAATTAATAAAAATGTTTTCCTTCAAAAAATTTATATATTTTTTAATTGGAAATTTTGTTTATTCTCAAGATTGCAATTTAATGGTTCCAAATAATGCTTTGGGAAATGGTTTATTTTCACCTTGGATTGTGTCAACAAATTCTATTTCTGATACACCTTGTACACAATTAGATAAAAAAACTAGTGTTTTCGTCGAGGCAACTATTTTAGATGCTGATACTGGAAATTTTTTTGTTTATTATCCTTTAGTTTTGGATGCAAATACTACTGCAGCAAGTCCTATATCTAGCATGCCTTTACCTGTTAATAGTATAGTTACAATTCATTTTGGAACAAATGCAAATAGTATAACATTAATTCCCGAAAATGGAGATTCGTTGGCAAATTATAATTGCGTTAATGGTATTAATAATTCAGTATTTGGGCAATTTGCATATTGTAACTCGGTTAATTTTTTCTCAAGAGTTCAAGAATTAATAAATATAGGTGTTATAAAAGTTCCTGTAACTGGTTGCACATTGAAGGGAGATTATTGTCCAACTACAAGACATTTTGCAGTTATAGATCAAGACCAATCTGATAATGTACTATCAGAATATATTTTAACAAATGATTTTAAAGTTGCACAAAATAATGTGGGGAATAGAAATAATTTAAATGTTACAAAAATAATTACAAATGGAAGTGATAATAGATTGCTTAATATTTTTATTTTGCCAGCTTTATCATGTACTTCTTTTACAGCACCAGACCTTATTGAAACAAATGTGCAACGTTCTTCATTAGCTTTAAACGAAATATCAGCAAAACAAAATGCTTTAAATGGAGTTCAAGCATTAATACCGGCTATAAATCCAATGACATTAGTTAATGATGCTGAAAATCTTGATAAAGTTAATTCATATCGAATTGGAGTTAATATGCATCTTTTATATACATTAAATAATACTGATAATTTAGATTATTGTAATAATTTTTATAATATTGCTCCTAGTTTTTACAAGAAATATGGACCTGAATTTGCAGTTTTTCCTTCACCAGATCCAAATGTTGCAAATAATTTATTAAATTTTCTAGTATTTAGATTTATTAATAGTTGGTTAATATTGAAATGTGACGTGTTAACAGGTAAAAAAAGTCCTCTTTCAGTTATAAACGATCAAAATGGTGTCGCAATTTCAAATAATATTTGCAACACAACAACAACTTATAATTTAATGACTAAAGAAGTTATGATGATCAAAAATTTATCAAGTACTCTTACCGGTAATAATCAAATAATTATATTTGCAATATGTTTTATATTTATATTTTTTATTTAAAAATAAAATATATTGATGTAAATAAATGAGTGACATACAGTGTGATTTTTGTAAAAAAAAATTTAAAGTTAAATCATATCTTATTAGACATCAGAATACTGCAAAATATTGTATTAATATACAAAAAAAATTGCAATCTGATAAAGAAGTTGACAATTCAACAATTATTGTAGATGACAATGAACTTGATAATCAAACTATTATAGAAGACGAAGATGAGCTTGAAAAATTAAAAACTGAAAATTTAAATATTAAGAATAAATTAAAAATTTTAGAACTTGAAAAAATCAAAAATGAAAATTTATCTCTTCAAAAATATTTAGAAGAACAAATATCTTTAAAAGAACAAAATTATGCAAAAAACAGAGAATATAATATAAATAAAATTATGACAGAAAATAAATTTCATGAAGAGCAAAAAATAATAAAAGAACATAATTATGCAAAAAGTAGAGAACATAATATGAACAAAATTATGACTTATCAGAATGAAGAAAAATTTGATCATGTAAAAGATCGAGATATAAATATTGAACCAAAAGAAGTTGAACAAGATAATAAATCAACTATTAAAATTGTTGATGTTTATAATTTTTACGAAAATAAAAATATTGAATCAAAAGTTGCAAATAAAGTTTCAACAGAACAAGATAATAAATCAAATATCGAAATGGTTGATGTCTATAATGTTGACGAAAATAAAAATACTGAATCAAAAGTTGTAAATAAAGTTTCAGAACAAGATAATAAATCGAATATCGAAATTGATAATGTCGACGAAAATAAAAATTCTGATTCAAAGGTTGTAAATAACTTTTCAGAACAAGATAGTAAATCAAATATCGAATTTGATGATGTCGACAAAAATAATAACTTAGATGATTCACTTTTCGGAATAGGAGAAAAAATATACAATCATTTAAAATTAATACTAAATGATAAGCAATTAACAGTTTCAAATATAACTTATATAATTATTGAATTAATGCAATTTATAGAACATTTTCATATTGAAAATTTATCTAAAAAAGATGTTATTGTTTCAATTTTAGAAAAATATGTTCTTGAAAATACAGATAATATAGAAAATATTGAGCATATAAAAATATTTATGAATTCAATTCCAAATTTAATTGATATTTACAAATCTATAGACACAAAAAAAATTAAAATAAAATTAAAAAAATTTAATTGTTTTTTTCCTTTATGTGGATAATTATTATTTAAAATATAAATTTTTATAATAAAATGTTTTATTTTATTATATCTACAGTCGCGTTTATATCAATACCTATTCTAATAAAATTAGATTTTCATAATATTATTTATAACACAATTGAATATAAATATTCAAGATGGAAGCAGCTAAATACCTTAGTATCTGCAAAGCACGGCAAAAAATATATGATAATTTTAGTTAGTATTGCAATGATACTAAAAATGTTATATTTAAATTTTATTCAATATCTTAATAATTCTGTAAAAAAAATTGGGAAAAATATGTACGAAGTTTCTTACGTAGTTAATGGGAAATTTTATAAAATGATTGTATCCCCAACTAGAGGACCTACACAAATCTTACAAGTTACAGATCAAAATAATAATGATGTAACAGATGAAATATTATCTTATGTAGGACCCAGATATGATTGGCATAACACAAAATTTTCCCCTAATTTTTGGGGATATACATCTTTAACTTTTCAAATGCATGATGGAAATGAAGTTTTTATAAATAAAGATGATTTTTTGTGTTAATAAAAAAATGAATTTATAACAAAATTATTGTATATAAATTTAATATATTATGTCAACAGAAATATCAAATATTAAAATTATAAATGGTAATGTAGTATTAGGTAAAATTTCTATATTACCTTCTGTTCCTACAAAAGAATATTTTCCACCAAGGTTTGACAATCCTTGTTCATGTATTACATTTTGCGATATATTTACAGATTATAATAAATTGCAAGTAGAATGTTCAAAAGCTTTTGTAAATAAAAATAATTATTATTTTTACAGTTCAATTGGAACTTGTATAACTAAATTAACAAGCGAACGCAAGAACAATAATTTTGGGACTATTCGTCCGAAAAACATTAGCTGGAAATTTTTATGTGACATAAAAATAAAAAGTATAGGTGATTTTAATTCTTATTTTATATTTAACAAATATCCCGCTCTGAACGATATTTTAGTTGAGGATAATCAAAAAATTCTGATTGAAAATGATTTTAAAAAGTTTAAAAATTTAAATAAAAATCTAAATGATATTACATGTTTCGTATCAGAAAGTATTTTTGATATAACTGAAAAATATGAAATCGAATTTCCTTTTGAAAATTTTATAGTAATAAAAGACCATAATTTGATTCAGAAAGTAATTGAAATTTTAATTGGTAAGGTTGTTTTATCTGGAAATCCGTTCCGTCATGGTTTTATTCATTCTACAACAATAGATGACAAAGACAATAATACATTGCATGCTCAATATATCGATAAAAACATTGAATTTCAAGCATTAAGAGGAGGTATAGTTGAATACAGTACAAGTAAAGAAGTCCGCGATGGACATTTTATTATTTTTTTCCAAAATCCAATAAAAAATATTTTTATCGACGATATGAAAATTGTAGATTACAAAGTTGATGAAAATGATAAACTTTTTAACATTTCAAATATTTTAAATGAATATGATATAATTAAATATGATGGTAAAAATTTTATAGCAAATTCTAAAAACGCAATAAGAACTCATTATTATAGATTTACTTCTATTGAAGAAATTCTAAAATTTGATAAGGAAGACAAGTTTTCAAAAGAATGTTTTAATATGATAAAAAATATAGGAAAAAGTGCAATACTAAATATTAGATCTCTTTTGTATATTTTAGAAGATAAAGAGCAACATAATTTTAATGATACATTTCCACCAATGCTTGGAAGAGATGTATCAGATTCTTCATGTATTGGTAAAATGGTTTCGACTTGTCTTAATGATTATTAACCTAAATTAGAAAAAATATCATTTGTCGACTAAAAATTAAAATTATAAAATTGAATTTTTAATAAAATATTTTATTAAAAATATAATAATAAATGGAATATATTACTGAATATTGTAAAACAGGTAATACCATAAATTTAAGAAAGAAAATAAGTCCTGAAATTAAAAATACAATATTAAAAACGATACCACATACTTTAAAAAAATACAAAGATGAAAATAATATTTTTAAAAATAGAGCTTTAGAAATGCTCGATATATTATCGAGTCCGATTTTTGAAGAAAATAAAAAATGTATTGAAAAAATTAAAGGTTTAGAATGGACTGGTAATAGTTGTTATTTGGATAGCGTATTAATATGTATTTTTGCAATTCAAAACGACTTTATCGACGAATATATATTAAATTCTAAACTTAAAAAAAGGTATGGTACTTTATTGGATTGTTTTGAAACTAAAAAATTAGATGATGATAAAAAATCTAAAATTGATTTAGAAAATCGAAAAAATATTCAAAATGAATTAAAAATTATTTACAAAAATATAAAAAATGGAAAAAAACAAGATTGTTCAGAATTGAGAAAAGAATTAAAAAAATGCAAAAGTGCTCAATTATTTTCAGGTTCTAGAATGGCAGAATCAGGAGAATTTTTAACTTATATTTTTAGCATTTTTGATATGAATGTTGCGACAAAAAAAACTGTCACTTATGGAACAAATAATATTAAGGATATAAATCCTGATAATAAAAATTTAATTAAAACAAGTGAGATTATGGATACAAAAGCTTCTGTAATACATTTTATTCCTTCTGATATTATAAGACTTTTAGATGACAAATATTATGAAATAAGGTCATTTTTAACCATCAAAGATGATTCTGGAGAACTAGACATTGATAACCAATATAAAGATGATAATGATAACAAATATAAAAGGCGAATTTCATACAATAATCTTGTTGATACACCATATCTAGTTTTTAGGATTGATAGATTGTGGAACAGAAAATTTTTAAAAACTAAAATTATTCCGTCTCAAATAATAACTTTGCAAAATTTGAAACAATTTGCATTATCTTCAGTTATTGTTTTTAATTGTTTGCATTATACATGCTATTTTAGATGTGGAAATAAATGGTATTATTATAATGATATTGATAATGATATAGTTTTGATTGGCAACTATGTTTCTTTATTAAAAACTAAATCTTATCCAAATGTAATTACAAATGGAACTGTGTATTTTTATACAAAAATGTAAATTTTTCATGTTTTGTGTTTTTAATTATATAATAATTAAAAATATCATTTTTAATAAGTTTTAAACATTTTTTGCCAAAGTGAAAATGTTACATCCGGTGTCCAATCACTCTGACTTTTATGTGCGTTAATACATTTATAAATATAACCATTATAAAGAACCATTTTACTTAGAGAATAATCTACACCCACTTCCCAATTTAGATTACCGGAAATATTAGGTTGAACTGGTGTTGGTGGTGGAGTTGGAATATTTACAGGAGACCATAAAGAAATTCCTGGTACAGTTGCACCGCTAGCTATATTTTGTATATTACATGTATACATTAATCCATCGTGAACAACAATACTTCCAGTTGTATATATTTTCCCTAAAGTCCAATTTTCTATTTTAGGTTGAATCACAGGTACAGGAGTTGGAGTTGGTTGAATAGGTGTTATAGGTTGTGGAGGTATTACTGGTTCTGAGTTTGTTTTTAAAATATCATTTGCTGTTTTAATAATATCTGAACATGAAGGAGAACCTTGTTTTTGATAACTCCAGACAAAAATTCCGTTAGATAGAGTTTCACTCATTACTTTTTTTGAATACGATTTAACTTCATCTAAAGTCAATAAATGACCTCCCCACGCTTCAGGTGGAATTTCACATCCTAATAAAAGTGGACCATTGAAATATTTTCTATAAGAATCAAAAGCTGTTATGGGGTTGTATGTAGGACTTGCATCGTAACTCATTATACATATAAAATCAAGTTGATTTCCATTAGATTTTAATCCTTCTATACACATTCCAGTGTTCTGACTTTTAGGTTCAGCGTTTACAAAAACATCTTGTCCATAAGCTCCGACAGAAAATCCTGCAAGACTTATTAATCCTGATGGAAAAGCTTGTCGAGTTCCTGAGATTATTGGTCCTAGTTTTGATGATTCTGAAGCACCTCCACTTGGTTCCCAGTCAATATCAATACCATTACATCCTAAATCATTTGCTAAAGAAGCTAAGTTGTTCGGATTATAACTTGTAAATGGATAAGTTGCTCCACCTAC
>Ga0214919_10008121_pt1 | contig 13954 bp, 9 predicted proteins | sample LL1503_MetaG_FD_177994 | JGI IMG/M metagenome (GOLD analysis project Ga0214919, IMG submission 177994) | Freshwater microbial communities from Lake Lanier, Atlanta, Georgia, United States - LL-1503 | ecosystem: Environmental > Aquatic > Freshwater > Lake | place: USA: Georgia | collected 2015-03-15
CTTATCGGGCGCCACACGCACCGCAAAACCAGCTTGTGGCAAGACATGTTTTTTACCGCTGCCACGCGCGAAGAGGAATTGCGTTCGCGGGAAAAAGCCGAAGAGGTGATTGACTTTCTCAACCTGCAACACTACCGCGACACTTTTGTCGCTGGCCTGCCCTATGGCGTGCGCAAAGTAGTGGAAGTAGCCCGCGCTTTGTGCACCGAACCATCGCTCTTGCTGCTGGACGAGCCGTCGTCTGGCCTGAATGTCGAAGAAACCGACGATATGGCCTTTTGGATTCAGGACATCCAACACGAATTAGGCATTACCGTGCTCATGGTGGAGCACGATATGAGCTTGGTCTCCAAAGTGTCCGACCGCGTCTTGGCCATGAACCAGGGTGAGGTGCTGGCTATGGGCACACCGCGCGAAGTGCAAAGCGATGCGGGCGTTATCGAGGCCTACCTGGGCACCTTGGACGATGTGTCATCCTTGCGCCGCGAATCAGTTGCAGGAGCAGGCGCATGAGCAATCTTCCACCTCCGGTGAGTGATATGCCAGTACTCAAGCTGCTCAACGTCGAGAGCGCTTACGGGCCGATCAAAGCCATTCGCGGCATCAGCCTGCAAGTGCGGCGCGGCGAAATCGGCGCAGTGTTGGGCTCCAATGGCGCGGGTAAAACCACGATTCTCAAAACTATTTCGGGCATCATCGATCCGCGCAAAGGCTCTATCGAATTCAAGGGCCAGGACATCACGGCCCAAGACCCGTCGTACATCGTGCAGCAGGGTCTGAGCCATGTGCCCGAAGGACGCGAGGTATTTCCGCTCCTGAGCGTACACGACAACTTGCTCATGGGAGCCTACACCCGCAGCGACAGCGACCAGGTGGCGCGCGACATGGAGACGGTGTACGGCTATTTCCCCATCCTCAGGGAGCGCCGTGCGCAGGACGCGGGCTTGCTATCGGGCGGGCAGCAGCAAATGCTGGCAATCTCACGTGCCTTGATGGCCAACCCGGATTTAATGTTGTTGGACGAACCCAGCCTGGGCCTGTCCCCCAAGCTGACCAAAGAGATTTTTGAGATCGTAGTGCGCATCAACCGCGAGCGCGGCACGACGATCTTGCTGGTAGAGCAAAACGCCAACATGGCACTCAATGCTTCGGATTACGGCTATGTGCTTGAAAACGGCCGCATCGTCATGGAAGACACTTGCGCCCGATTGCGCGAGAAAGAAGACATCAAGGAGTTCTACCTCGGACTCAAAGAAGAAGGCGTGCGTGACGAGCGTCGCTGGAAAAAGAAAAAGACCTGGAGATGATGATGCCTAGCGTTGCTTCAACCAACTATTGCGGCTTGCGGTCGGGAGCCCGTCTATGAGCCGCTTATGGGATTTAGCCCACATCCAGCCAGAAACCCGGGTGGTGCTGGAGGGCGACACGATCACCGCCATGTTCTGGAACGCGGTGGCACAGCGCGGCCCGCAGGTATGGATGCGCCAAAAACATCTGGGCTTGTGGCGCAGCTGGACTTGGAACCAGACTGCCACTGCCGTTGAGGAAATTTGCGCCGGTTTGATGCACCTCGGTTTTGCCAAAGGCGAGTGCGCCTCCATCCTATCCAACACCGTGGTGGAATGGGTGTGGGCCGATTTGGCCGTGCTCTCTGCTGGTGGCGTGTCCAATGGTATTTACCCCACGGATGCCAGTAGCCAAGTGCAATACCTGAGCGAGGATTCGCGCACCACCATCTTATTTGTGGAAGACGACGAGCAACTGGACAAGGCGCTGGAGGTACGCGCCCAATTGCCGCTGCTGCGCAAAATTGTGGTCTTCGATATGGAGGGGCTGCGCACGCTAAATGACCCGGGCGTTATCAGCCTGGATGCGTTGCGGGCCTTGGGCCGCGCGCACCTGTCCGCCCACCCCCAGGCGGTGCGCGAGCGCGCCGCCCAATGCCAGCCGCAAGACCTGGCCATCTTGGTTTACACCTCAGGCACCACCGGCAAGCCCAAGGGCGCAATGCATTTGCATAAGGGATTGGTGTTTACCGTACACGGTTACAACACCTTGGTGGCGCAAACCATGGACGACGAGCGCATGTGCTTTTTGCCACTGTGCCATATCGCCGAGCGCATGGGGGGCGAGTATTTTTCGCTCTACACCGGCTCCAAGCTCAACTTCGTGGAAAACCCCGAAACCATCCCCGAGAACGTGCGCGAAATTGCGCCTACGGTGTTTACCGCCGTGCCCCGCGTCTGGGAGAAGTTTTATTCCGGCGTGATGATCACGCTCAAAGAAGCCGGCTTTGTGCAGCAAGCGATTTACGCCTGGGGTATCGGCGTGGGTGGCCGTATTGCCGACAAAGTGCTGGCTGGTGAAGCAATCAGTGGCTTGCTGAAGGCGCAGTTTGTGCTGGCCCAATGGCTGGCGCTCAACAATGTGCGCAAACTCATCGGTATCCACCGCGCCAAATACCTGGTCACTGGCGCGGCGCCTATTTCGCCCGAACTGGTGCTTTGGTATTTGTCCTTGGGTGTGCCCATGCTGGAAGTCTGGGGCATGACCGAAACTTGCGGCGCCGCTACCGGCGTCCCGGCCACCCGTATCCGCCCGGGCTCCATCGGCCCGGCGGCGGGGTACAACGAAGTGCGTCTGGACCCGCAGACCAGCGAAATATTGGTGCGCGGCAACAACGTGTTTGCCGGGTACCTCAACCAACCCGAAAAAACCGCCGAGACCATAGACCCTGACGGCTGGCTGCATACCGGCGATGTGGGCGTGGTCGATGCCGATGGTTATTTCCGCATTACCGACCGCATGAAGGACATCATCATTACGGCTGGCGGTAAAAATATTACGCCTTCCGAGCTGGAAAACGACCTGAAGTTCTCGCCCTACATCACCGATGCAGTGGTGATTGGCGACAAACGGCCTTACCTGACGGTCATCATCATGATCGACCAGGAAAACGTTGAAAAATACGCCCAAGACCAAGACGTGCCCTTTAGCAACTACGCCAGCCTGACGCGCTCGGCTGAAGTACAGGCGTTGATACAGGGGGAGATAGACCGGGTGAACAAAAAATTTGCGCGCGTAGAGCAGATAAAAAAATTCTTCTTGCTCGACACCCAACTCAGCGCGGAAGACGAAGAACTCACCCCCACCATGAAGCTCAAACGCAAGCTGGTGGAAAAGAAATACAACGCTAATATTGAGGCGATGTACGGCTGAGCCCCCCGCCGTCGGGCAGCACTGCGTAATTATTATTTTTAGGAGACCCAAGCATGAAGAAAACTTTATTTCCCATTACCAGCCTAGCGCTTACGCTGGCCACCTGGTTCAGCGCAACGCCGGTTTGTGCTGCCGAACAACAGGGCGTGAGTAAAAACGAAATCGTCATTGGCACGATTCAGGATTTATCCGGACCCCTTGCCGGTTATGGCAAACAGGCGCGCAACGGCATGCAACTGCGCATCGACGAGCTCAATGAGCAAGGCGCCATCCATGGCCGCAAACTCAAGCTATTGGTCGAGGACTCGGGCTATGACCCCAAGCGCGCGGTACTGGCTGCACAAAAGCTGGTGAACCAGGACAAGATCTTCATCATGGCCGGGCACCTGGGTACGGCGCAAAACAATGCGGCCATGCCTATCCAGTTTGAAAAACAAATTGTTAACTTTATGCCCTTGACGGCGTCGCGCGATATGTACGACCCGCCCAACGAGCTGAAGTACGCATTGCTCAGCTCGTATTACGACCAGATCCGCATGGTGCTGCCCAAGATGGTGACGGATAAAGGCGTCAAAAAATCCTGCATTATTTACCAGGACGATGAGTTTGGACTAGAAGTCTTGCGCGGTGCTGAAGCGGGTCTGAAAACCCTGAACCAAGAGCTGACCGAAAAAACTTCTTTCAAGCGCGGCTCTACCGACTTCTCTACCCAGGTCGCGAAGATGAAATCCTCGGGCTGCGAGCTGGTCGTGCTGGGAACCATTATTCGCGAGACGATTGGTACCGTGGCCGAATCTCGCAAAACGGGTTTCAACCCGATTTTCCTAGCTTCCATCGCTGCTTATACCGACCTGATCCACAAACTCGGTGGCAAAGCCATGGACGGTATTTACGCGACCAACGTGGTGCAAAACCCCTACCTGGACGAGGCCTCGCAGCCGATCCGATTCTGGGCTAATAAATACAAAACCAAATTCAATGAAGACCCAGCCGTGTTTTCTGCCTACGGTTACATCATGATTGACATCTTTATCCAGGCAGCCCAAAAAGCTGGTCCCAACCTGACCAGCGCTAGCTTTGTGAAAGCTATGAACAGCATGTCCATCCCGCCCGACTTTTTTGGCACCCCCGCTTTGACCTATACCAACAACAAGCGTTTGGGTAGCGAGTCTGCCAAGCTGTCGCAAATCCAGGATGGCAAATGGCGTGTAGTGATGGAAGTGAAGTAATCCCGGCCCAGGGCCTGCTGTGCCTCACCGGGGCAAAGCAGGTCCACTTATTTTTGGAGACCCCCATGACCGTAAGTAATTTGTTAAAGAAAACCACATTTGCCCTGGTTGCCCTGCTGGCCCTGGGCGCACAGGCCCAACAGCAAGGCGTGAGCAAAGATGAAATTGTGATCGGCACCATCCAGGACTTGTCTGGCCCCTTGGCGGGTTTTGGCAAGCAAGCGCGCTCTGGTATGCAGTTGGCCGTAGCCGAGCTCAATGAGCAAGGCGGTATCAATGGGCGCAAGCTCAAACTGCTGGTAGAAGACGATGGCTACGACCCCAAAAAGTCGGTGCTGGCAGCGCAAAAATTGGTGAACCAGGACAAGATATTCATCATGGCTGGCCATATCGGTACCGCGCAAAATCTGGCGGCGATGCCGGTGCAGTTCGAGAAAAACGTGATCAATTTTTTCCCGATCACCGCTGCGCGTGAAATGTATGAGCCGCTCGACCGCCTGAAATATTCTTTCGCTGCGACTTACTACGACCAAATGCGTATCACTCTGCCCTCTTTGATCAAAGAAAAAGGGGCAAAAAAGGTCTGCACTATGTACCAGGACGATGATTTTGGCCTGGAGGTCTTTCGCGGTGCGGAAGCGGGTCTCAAGACCATGAACATGGAGTTCACCGAGAAGACGACCTACAAACGCGGCGCCACCGACTTTTCTTCGCAAATTTCCAAGCTGCAGGCCAGCGGTTGCGACTTGGTGGTTCTGGGCACCATCATTCGCGAAACCATTGGCGCCATCGGCACAGCGCGCAAAATCGGCTTCAACCCGGTTTTTATCGGTTCCAGCGCCTCTTACACCGATCTGATCCACAAGATCGGCGGCAAGGCCATGGACGGTTTGTATGCCACCATGACGGTACAAAATCCCTACCTGGACGAGGCTTCCCAGCCCATCCGTTTCTGGGCCAATAAATACAAAACTATGTTCAACGAGGACCCTACGGTATTTTCGGTCTATGGTTACATCATCATCAACAGCTTTGCCGCTGCCGCCGCCAAAGCGGGCAAAAACCTGACTACCGATACTTTCATCAAGGCCATGGACAGTATGGTGCTCGAGCCCGATATGTTTGGTGGCGCCAAAGCGACTTTTAGCGCTACCAAGCGGCTGGGTAGTGATGCTTCGCGCCTGTCCCAGATTCAGGACGGCAAGTGGAAAGTCGTCTCGGGCTATGTCAGCGCGTCCAACGTGAAATAAGGCCGGATCCGAGGGCGTAGGTCTATCCCCAAGCCCGCACATTCAAGCCGCCTGGTTCGTTTCCAGGCGGCTTTTTTCATGGTGCAAAACCCCACCCTATTGCGCCAGGTCGCGGGCGCGCTACAGTAAGCCCATGGGCAAGTCTCCTCCACTGTTCAAAGCCGTCGCCGCCGACCCGCATGCGGTAAAGACTGGTTTTGCCGGGCTGAACGCCAAGTTGGACTATTTGTCGGCTTCGGACGTGGAGCAGGTGCGCCAGGCCTACCGCTTTGCCGATGAGGCGCATCTGGGCCAGTTGCGCGGTAGCGGCGCACCCTATATCACCCACCCCATAGCGGTGGCCGCCCAGTGCGCCGACTGGAAGCTGGACGCGCCGGCGCTGATGGCCGCACTCCTGCACGACGCCATGGAAGACTGCGGCGTGACCAAAGTAGAGCTGATCGAGCGCTTTGGCTCGCCGGTGGCCGAGTTGGTCGATGGCCTGACCAAGCTGGACAAGCTCAACTTCACCACGCGCGAGGAAAACCAGGCCGAGTCCTTTCGCAAAATGCTGCTGGCCATGGCACGCGATGTGCGCGTCATCCTCATTAAATTGGCCGACCGCACCCACAATATGCGCACCATGGGTGATATGCCGCGCACCAAATGGAGCCGCATCGCCCAAGAGACCTTGGATATTTACAGTCCCATAGCACACCGCTTGGGCTTGAACGAAATTTACCGCGAGTTGCAAGAACTCTCGTTTCGCTATTTGCTGCCTTGGCGCCACGCGGTGCTTTCCAAAGCCGTGGCCAAGGCGCGTAGTCGCAGGCGCGATTTGCTGCAAAAAGTACAGCGCGAAGTTGAAGCCACTTTTGCGGCCCATGGCATGCCGGTGCGCATATCAGGCCGCGAAAAAGCGCTGTACTCGATTTACCGCAAGATGAGCGACAAGCACCTGAGCTTTGCCCAGGTCACCGATGTTTATGGGTTTCGCGTGTTGGTACCTGAAATTACCGACTGCTATACCGCCTTGGGCTTGCTGCACCAGTTGTACAAACCGGTGCCCGGTAAATTCAAGGACCATATTGCCATTGCCAAGGTCAACGGCTACCAGTCGCTGCATACCACCCTGGTCGGTCCGGCCGGTATCAATGTCGAATTTCAGATGCGCACCGAGTCCATGCATTTGGTCGCGGAATCGGGCGTGGCGGCACACTGGCTTTACAAAGTCAATAAACCGCAAGACAGCGCGCAAGAGCGCCTGGGCGCGCAGTGGCTGCAGTCCTTGCTGGATATCCAGGACGAAACCCGCGACGCCACCGAGTTTTGGGAACACGTGAAAGTAGACTTGTTCCCGGACGCGGTCTATGTGTTCACGCCCAAAAGTCAGATCATGGCCATGCCGCGCGGCGCTACGGTGGTGGACTTTGCTTACGCCATTCACAGCAATGTAGGCGACCGCACCATGGCAGCGCGCATCAATGGCGAGCAAGTGCCACTGCGCACCGAGCTGAAAAATGGCGATGTGGTGGAAGTCGTTACCGCGCCTACATCCACACCCAACCCGGCCTGGCTGAGCTTTGTACGCACCGGTCGCGCGCGCTCCAAAATCCGCCACCACCTCAAGACTATGCAGCTCACCGAGTCGGCGGACTTGGGAGAAAAATTGTTGGCACAGGCGCTGCGTGCCGAGGGCATCGAAAGCGTGCCTGAAGGTGAGGGCTACAAATCCCTGTGGGACAAGGTATTGCGCTTTACCGGCAGCAAAAACCGCAAAGAGCTGCTCACCGACATCGGCTTGGGTAAGCGCATCGCCAATATCGTGGCCAAGCGCATGGTCAACCTGTTGGCCGATGCAGGACACAAGCCGGACGCTTTGCTGCTCACGCGCGAACGCTTTGCCTCGGACAACGCGCATGGCATGGGCACGATTACGCTTGATGGCAGCGAGAACGCGTCGGTCAAATACGCCTTGTGCTGCCGCCCGATTCCCGGCGACAACATCGTAGGCTACCTGGGTCGCGGCGAAGGCCTGGCGGTGCATGCGGCGGACTGCCCGGTTGCCAAAAAATTGCAGCACAAAGACGGCGAGCGCTTTATGGGCGTGGAATGGAGCGATGAGATTGTGCGCCCCTTTGAGGCCGACTTAGCGCTCACCGTCATCGACGGGCGCGGCGTTATGGCCAAGGTCGCCTCGGTGCTGGCCGCTGCCGAGGCCGATATCGTGCACATCGAAATGGGCGAAGCCAACAGCCACGATGCCAAGGACATGCACTTTGTCATCGCGGTGCGCGACCGCGCGCATTTGGAAAGCATATTGACCAAGCTACAGCGCTCCGCGGTGGTCATGCATGCCAAGCGCAGCAAGAAAACCGTGTGAGGTTTTTTGTAGGTCCTGCGCCTCAACGTGCAATCCATAGCGGCGCAGTGCCCTGCGCCAGCTTTAGTCCGCTGGCTTCGCGCTCGGCGCCGGGTAATGCACATCGAGCACTTCAATCTCTGCCACCCTGCCCGGCATGGGCAGGCGCAGCACATCGCCTACGCGGGCTTTGAGCAGGGTCCGCGCGATAGGTGAAATCCAACTCACTTCGCCGGCGGCGCTATCGGCTTCGTCGATGCCGGTGATGGTGACAGTGCGCTGTTCGTTCAGGTCGTCCACATAAGTCACCGTAGCACCAAAAAATACCTGGTCGCTACCGTGGTGCACGCTGGGCTCGGTAATGACCGCAATCTCCAGCCGCCGGGTCAGAAATCGGATGCGCCGGTCGATCTCACGCAAGCGCTTTTTTCCGTACAGGTAGTCGCCGTTTTCCGAGCGGTCGCCATTGCTGGCTGCCCAATGCACAACGTCCACTACTTTGGGCCGCTCTTGGTCGATCAGATGCAAAAGCTCATCGCGCAGCATTTGGTAGCCTCGCGGGGTAATGTAGTTTTTCCCGTTGCCGGGCAGCGCCGCCAACGGGATGTCGTCTTCATCCGCACCGTCCTCACTCTCTTTGGTGAAGGCTTTGCTCATGGCGACTGGTGACCATCGTTGCAGCTACCACTGGCCTTAGCGCCTTGGGTAGGCGCTTTGCCGGCTATCGCGGCAGGGTAGTACGAGAGAATGCGCAGGCGTTTCATAGAATGCACATTCTAAGAACGCCGCTATGTTCAGCTTTTTCAAAAAAAAATCTCCACCGCCATCTGCTGCCCCCAGTGCCACCGCGGTAGCGCCAGTCCCGCAGGCAGCACCGCCAGCGACTGTGGACTTTGGCCCTAGCACCCCGCAGCGCCAAAGCTGGCTGGGCAAACTTAAAGCTGGTTTGGGCAAAACCGCGGCGGGTATTGCCTCGGTATTTGGCGGCGCGCGCATCGATGAGGCTTTGTTTGAAGACCTGGAAAGCGCCTTGCTCATGGCCGACGCGGGTGTGGCTGCCACCACGTATTTAATTGCCGAGTTGCGCCGCCTGGCCAAAGATAGCAAAGCAGAAACACCTGAGCAACTCAAATCCTTGCTGGTCGATGCCTTGGCCCGCTTACTCGAACCCTTGGAGCGCAGCTTGGTCATAGGCCCGGAGCAGCCCACGGTGGTGATGGTGGCGGGCGTCAATGGCGCGGGTAAAACTACATCCATCGGCAAGCTCACCCACCGCTTGGCCGACCAAGGCGCCACCGTGCTGCTGGCGGCGGCAGACACTTTTCGCGCGGCAGCGCGTGAGCAACTCACGGTCTGGGCCGAGCGCAATACCGTGGAGATCGTCAGCCAAGAAGGCGGCGACCCCGCAGCGGTCAGTTACGACGCGGTATGTGCGGGTAAAGCACGCAAAAAAGACGTGGTGCTGATCGACACCGCAGGCCGCCTGCCCACCCAAATGCATTTGATGGAAGAGCTAAAAAAAATGCAGCGCGTGGTGGCCAAAGCCGGTGTGGCTTCGGGCCTGGAGCATTGCCCGCGTGAAGTGCTGCTGGTGATTGACGGCAATACCGGTCAAAACGCCTTGGCCCAGGTGCGTGCATTTGACGATGCGCTGGGCCTGACCGGACTCATCATTACCAAGCTGGACGGCACGGCCAAGGGCGGCGTGCTGGCGGCCATTGCGCGCGAGCGCCCGGTACCGGTGTACTTTATCGGCGTGGGCGAAAAACTCGAGGAGCTGGAAACCTTTAACGCCCGCGAATTCGCCCAGGCCTTGTTGCAATAAGCCTAGCTTGTCTATGCTTGAAAGGCGGCGCTGCCAGCGGCCCCATGCGCCCAGCCTGTAGGCTCTGCCCTTTATGTCTCCCTATTGCCGCCCCTTCTCTAATTCCCGCCGCCAGGCCCTGGCCCGCATCGTCAGTCCGGCGCTGGCCGCTGCCACGCTGGGCTTGCCGGATGCCGCGCATGCGGTCACCCGCGCTTTGGCGCTGGACAGCCCCGCATGGCGCGCTATCGAAGCGCAGGCCAAAGGCCAAACCGTCTACTTCAACGCCTGGGCGGGTTCACCTGCCATCAACAGTTACATCCAATGGGCGGCTGCACAATTGGAGCAACGCTATGGCCTGCGCTTGGTGCACGTCAAGATCAGCGACGCTGCCGACATGGTGCAACGCGTGCGCAATGAAAAAGCCGCTGGCAAGGCTGATGGCACGGTGGACCTGGTCTGGATCAACGGCGAAAACTTTCTGGCTATGAAGCGTGAGGGCTTGCTCAAAGGCCCGTTCGCCGAGCAACTGCCCTCGTATGCCTGGGTGGACACCCAAGGCAAACCCACTACGCGCATTGATTTTTCTGAACCGGTCGACGGGATGGAAGTCCCTTGGGGTATGGCGCAACTGACCTTTATGGTCGATGGTGCTCGCGTGCCGCAAGCACCGCGCAGCCTAGCGGCTTGGCTGGCTTTTGCACAGGCCCATGCGGGCCGCGTCACCTACCCGCGCCCGCCGGATTTTCATGGCACAAGCTGGCTCAAGCAAATGCTGCTGGACCTCAACCCCGGTGCGCAGCGCCAGGCGCTGTACCAGCCGCTGACAAGCGCCGCGTTCGAGGCCCGAAGCGCGGCACTGTGGCGCACACTGGACGCAGTGCATCCGCATCTGTGGCGCAAAGGCCACCAGTTCCCCTTGAGTGCCGGTGCCCAGCGCCAAATGATGTCGGACGGCGAATTGCTGTGGGCCATTACCTTCAACCCCAATGAAGCGGCCAATGAAATTGCAGCAGGCCGCTTGTCGGCCAGCACGATCAGCTACCAGTTTGACACGGGCACTTTGGGCAATACGCATTTTTTAGCCATACCGTTTAACACCCAGGCCTTTGCCGCCGCACAGGTGACGGCGAATTTCTTACTCGGTGCGCAAGCGCAGGCGCGTAAAGCCGACATCGCGGTGTGGGGTGATCCGACGGTGCTGGCCCTTGACAAGCTGCCTGCGGCGCAGCGGGCGTGGTTTCAATCGGCGCCAGTGCCGGGCCAATTGCGTACCCCCGCCCCCGCCATTCCTGAGCCGCACGCCAGCTGGGTCGATGCGCTGGAAAAAGAATGGACACGTCGCTACGGCAGCTAGGGTAAACAGCCATAGTCCAAACCTAGCGCGCACCGCATACTCGAGCCCTTTCACGCAATACGCTGGGGCTATGCGGCAGCGCTTGCGCATGGCCTCTTGCACTTGCGCTGCATGTGCCTGCGGCACGCCACTATGGATGGAGGACAGACTATGAAACAACTATTCAAACTGATCGCGCTATTACTGGTTTTGGGCTTGGCCTATTTGTTTCTGTGGCCGGTACCTATTCAGCCTGTGGCCTGGACCGCACCCAAGGCCCCTGGTTACCAAGGGCCACATGCCGTCAATGACAAGCTGTCCCAACTCACGCTCATCGATCTGCATGGCGAAGAGGGCCCCGAGCATATTGTTATCGGGCCCGACGGCAAGCTCTACACCACAGTGGCCAGCGGCAAGATTTTGCGCATGGCGCAAGACGGTAGCGCCCAGGAAACCTTTGCCAGTACCGGAGGGCGCGTGCTGGGTTTTGACTTCGATGCCAAGGGCCAATTGGTAGCGGCCGATGCGGTCAAGGGTTTGTTGTCTATCAGCCCAGACGGCAAGGTCACGGTGCTGACCGATCAAGTCGATGGCGACCCGATTCGGTATGCAGATGCCGTGGTGGTCGCCAAAAGCGGCAAGATGTATTTCAGCGATGCGTCCACCCGTTTTGCACCAGCCCAGTGGGGCGGTACGTTTGAAGCCAGTATTTTGGACATCCTGGAGCAATCAGCCACCGGGCGAATTCTGGAATACGACCCGACTACCAGTGTCACGCGTATCGTGGCCCAGGGCTTGAGTTTTGCCAATGGCGTAGCGCTGAGCCAGGACGAGGCTAGCTTGTTTGTCAACGAGACCGGCAAGTACCGTGTTTGGAAACTGGCGGTGGGCGCGCAAAAACTGCAACTCGGCGACGGCCCGCCACCAGCAGGCGCGCAAGTGCTATTTGAGAACCTGCCGGGCTACCCGGACAACTTAATGCGCGGGCAGGGCGGGAAAATCTGGCTCGGCTTTGCCAAACCGCGCAACCCGACGATTGATGGCTTTGCTGATAAACCCTGGCTGCGTTCTCTCACGCTGCGCCTGCCGCGCGCCTTGTGGCCTATCCCCAAGGCCTATGGCCATGTCATGGCGTTTACTGAGGACGGCAAAGTAGTAGTCGATATGCAAGACCCAAGCGGCGCTTACCCTGAATCTACGGGTGTGACTGAAACTGCGGATCGTTTGTATATTCAAAGTTTGCATGCGAAGGGGCTGGGTTGGCGTAAGCCCTGAGCCTTGAATACCGGTTTCGGCCTGTTGGCCGAGTTACTTTCTTTTGCTTCGCCAAAAGAAAGTAACCAAAGAAAAGGCGAGCCAAAGGCCGTGCCCCTGCGGGGTGCCTTGCGCTACTCGCGCCGCCCGGGGTCGTGCGCAAACTCGCTACGCTCAAACAGCGCCCGCCCTGATCCGGTCGCCGCTGCGTTGCTCAGCACGGCCAATGGCCCGGAAAGCCCGAATACCGCGTGTGCTCGTTCGCTGCGCTCACCTTGCACACGCTTGCTGGCGCGCCGCTAAGCAGCCGCGCCAACCGTCCATCCATGGGCTACGACTGCATCGATTACCAATCGGGGCCAGCAAACCCGCACCGCAAGCTCCCGCACCAACACCCGTATCCGGCGCAAAAAAGCCAAATTGGGTATCCAAGCTCCCCTTCACCCCCCGAGGGGGTGAAGGGGCGGGGGGGAAGCGGGGGAGAAAAACAGCGGGGGGGATAAAAGCAGCAAGGCGTAAAAACAGCTGCGAATAGACACGTACACTGCCCGCATGAACCGTAATTTATGGCTGCTGGCCCTTTGCCAAGGCTTTTTGCTCACCAATAACATTGCTTTTGTAGCGATCAACGGACTGGTAGGCTTTAGCCTGGCGCCCAAGGCCTGGATGGCGACACTGCCGGTGATGGCTTATGTACTGGGATCAGCTTTTTCGACACCCATCGTGGCGCGCGTACAGGCCCGTTGGGGTAGGCGTGTCGGGTTTCAAACCGGCTTGCTGGTCGCCTTGCTGTCCACTCTGCTGGCCGCCTGGGCCATAGAGCTCCACAGTTTCTGGGGCCTGGTCTGCGCCACCTTTGTTGCGGGTTACTACAGCGCCAATGGCCAGTTGTACCGTTTTGCCGCTGCCGAGCTGGCCTTGCCCGAAGCGCGTGAGCGCGCCGTGTCCTGGGTGCTGGCGGCAGGCTTGTTTGGCGCGGTGATCGGGCCTTATCTGACGGTGCACTCCATGCAAATTTGGCAAGTGCCTTTTGTCGGCGCCTACCTGGCGTTGGCAGCAGTGGCGCTGCTTTCTTTGCTCATCATGGGGCATATTGCGTTTGCGCCCGAGCCCGTGCGGGTGGCGGGTTCGGCGCCGCAGGACAGCGGCCGCAGCGTCTGGCAGCTCCTGCACGAACCCGTGTTTCTTGTCGCCTGTATGGCTGCCGCACTGGGCTATGGCGTGATGAATTTATTGATGGCTGCCACGCCCTTGGCCATGCAGCAATGTGGCTTGGACTTTGGCGCGACCGCCATGGTGTTGCAATGGCACGTGTTCGGCATGTTTGCGCCGGGCTTTTTTACCGGCGATTTCATCAAGCGCTGGGGCGCGCTGCCGGTGATGGGGGTGGGCGTGTTGCTCAATGTCGCCTGTGTCGTGGTAGCGCTCAGCGGGGTGGATGTGTTGCAGTTCAGCGTGGCTTTGTTTTTGCTGGGCGTGGGCTGGAACTTTTTGTTCACCGGCGGCACCAGCCTGTCTTTA
>Ga0214919_10008122_pt1 | contig 13952 bp, 11 predicted proteins | sample LL1503_MetaG_FD_177994 | JGI IMG/M metagenome (GOLD analysis project Ga0214919, IMG submission 177994) | Freshwater microbial communities from Lake Lanier, Atlanta, Georgia, United States - LL-1503 | ecosystem: Environmental > Aquatic > Freshwater > Lake | place: USA: Georgia | collected...
AAACAGCTTTCTAACGGATTTTGTTACTAGCCCTTATCATTTCCTTACTAATCACTTTTTATATCTAGATACTTATTAAACTTTACTTATTATTATACTTTTACTTTATTATATATTTATAAAAATTATAAAAGATAAAACATATAAAACATGTAAACATATAAACTTATAAAACTTGCATTTTATCTATATCCAAAAACAGCTTTCTAACGGATTTTGTTACTAGTCCCTTATCATTTCCTTACTAATCACTTTTTTATATCTAGATACTTATTATACTTTACTTATTATTATACTTTTACTTTATTATATATTTATAAAAATTATAAAAGATAAAACATATAAAACATGTAAACATGTAAACATGTAAACATATAAACTTATAAAACCTGCAATTTATCTAGATCCAAAAACATCTTTCTAACGGATTTTGTTACTAGCTCCTTATCATTTCCTTACTAAACCCTTTTTTATATCTAGATACTTTACTTATTCTATATTATTATACTTATTATACTTATTACTTATTATATATTTATTATTATTATTATTATATATATCTATTACTATTATTATCTATTATCTATAACTTATTATCTATATTTATTACTATTTTTATCTATACATACAATTTGTCAAAATATCTCGTGTATTTATAAATATCCTTTAAATCTTCCGCACGTACGCGACTCTCCCCCCTCTCATGTTCTAATATTTGTAACAAATATCAAAATGCACTCAAAATAGCCAAAAACACACTGTACAAAATTGTTGTGCGAGTTTTAGGACAAAAATCAGAACATTATAAAGATGCATATAATTTTAGAAACCCATCTAAATAAGCAAAAAATGCGTTGTACTAATAAAAAATGCAAAATGTTCTAAAATTTGTACTCCAATAATAAGTTCGTAATTTAATTATAATTAAAATATTATTATATTATAATAATATAAACATATAATAATAAATAGTTATAATATAGTGTAATTACATAGTAATATAGATTATATAAGATTAATTAATATAAAATAAATAGTCTAACTAATTTAGATTAAATAGATTAATTAATATAGACAAAAATGGCAAATATTTTTCCTAATATTTGCCCAAATATTAATTGTAATAAAGAGTTTATTTACATTAGCGAACTAAAAAGACATCTAAATAAATCATATCATTGTGGAAAAGACATTACAGATATTGATTTATATATTTTTGAAAAAAAAACTTTAAAACAAATAGGAGAAAAAACATGCATTTATTGTAATAATATTTATAGTAAAAAATCATGTTTAGACCGTCATATAAAAAATTCAAATTGTACTACAAAATTTAATGAATTAAAAAGACAAAAACAACTGGAAGAACTTAAAAATGAAATTGAAAAATTAAAATTACAAATACATAATCCAATACAAGAAAATCCAACAGAAATAATAAATCAAACATTACAACAACCAATACAACAAAATACACAAAATCAACAACATATTCAAGAACAAATTAATACATTGCAACCTAATCAAACTATTAATAATATAAATAATAGTTTAACAATTAATAATATAACAATAATACAACATATAAATCCAGCTGGTTTTGAAACTTTACCAGCCAATTTAAATGAAGCAGAAATGTTAAGACTATTAAATTTAGAAGATAAAGGAGTAATAGAAATTGTTAAATTAGTATGTGAACAAGAAGAAAATAAAAATTTTTATAAATTAAATATGAATAAGAACAATATTTCATATCTAAATAATAACTATAAAATAGATATTTGCCAAGACAAAGAACTAAAAGATAAACTATTAAAACAATGTGTAATACTGACTTATAGAATGTTAATTAGCTGTAGTTCCTTAATGACATCGGAGCAAATATATAGGATAAATTCTAATCTTCAAAATATATCACAAAAAATGAAAGAGGAGATATTCGATAATGGATTAAAAAATATTATAGAATATGAATTAAGAAATAATAGTAAATTAACAAAAGATAAGATAACTAAATATACAAAAGAACTTATAAGTAATCAAGAAATTAAGGAACAAGCTTTAGATAATTATAATAAAGTTTTACAAATAAAAGAAGATACATATAAGAATAAAAATCCTAATATTGCATTATATGATATAAACAATAAGCTTGGTGACCCTATCGAGTCACAGTATTTAGAGAAGGAATTTACATTTAATGACTTTAATATAAATAGATATGAATATACCACATATAGTAAATTTTGGTTAAAAAGAATTAAAGATGAATTTAAGTATATAAACACGCACCCAAATAAAACTATTGGTGATATAACATCCTATGAAAATAGAAAGAATGAAATATTAGATAATATAGAAAAAATGAAAATCATTAATTCACAAATGAGAGAATATGATAGTAATAATAACTTATTGGTAACATATGATAATTTTAATGTACAAATAGCTAATGATTATATTAAAGAAAATGAAAGAGTAAAATTAGAAAATAGAATATGAAACAAAATATGAAACAAAATATAAAAAGAATATATTACAGTGCAAAAATAAGAATAAAGTATGAAGTTATAAACTATCATAAATAATATACAAAAATAACCACACTAGTTTTAATTAAAATATAAACAATACAAAAAATAGAACAAAACAGAAAAAAAATATACTGGTTTAAAAAAGAAAATTATGAATGTAAAAATGAATAAATAGAGAAAAAATGAATGTTCTGAATTTCTGCGCGGGATTTTTCTGAACATTTTCGTACAGTGAGGTATTGAAGAAAACATATGTAAAACGTAAAAAAAAAATGCAAAAAACAAAAATCAGAACATGAGAGAGGGGAGAGAGAGAAATCCAAAATTTTATAAAAATGTCAAAATCAGCAATTTTATAAATACACGAAGAAAAAAATAAAACGGGCGGGACAAAAAATGCTATAAAATTTAGTAAATAAAAAGAGTAAAAAAAAATAAAAAAGAGTAAAACAAATACTAATAAAAATGCGTTTTACACTAGTATAGGACATAAATCTAAAAGTACTAAAATTAGAACAAATTCGAAAAAAAATAATCTAACGTAAAAGAAAAAAATATGTATGTGAAAATAAAAAAATAGAAAAAAAACAATGTTCTGATTTTCGTCACGGAAATATTTTGAACATTTTCGTACAGCGGGATAATGAGTAAAACGAATGTAAAACGTAAAAAAAAAATGCAAAAAACAAAAATCAGAACATGAGAGAGGGGAGAGAGAGAAATTCAAAATTTTATAAAAGTTTCAAAATCAGGAGATTTATAAATACACGAAGAAAAAAAATAAAACGGGCGGGACAAAAAATGCTATAAAATTTAGTAAATAAAAAGAGTAAAAAAAAATAAAAAAGAGTAAAACAAATACTAATAAAAATGCATTTTACACTAGTATAGGACATAAATCTAAAAGTACTAAAATTAGAACAAATTCAAAAAAAAATAATCTAACGTAAAAGAAAAAAATATGTATGTAAAAATAAAAAAATAGAAAAAAATCAATGTTCTGATTTTCGTCACGGAAATATTTTGAACATTTTCGTACAGCGGGATAATGAGTAAAACGACTGTAAAACGTAAAAAAAAAATACAAAAAACAAAAATCAGAACATGAGAGAGGGGAGAGAGAGAAATTCAAAATTTTATAAAAGTTTCAAAATCAGGAGATTTATAAATACACGAAGAAAAACATAAAAACGAGTGATACAAGAAAATGCAAAACAAAATAGCAAGAAAAAGTATAACAAAAAATGCATTTTACACTAATATAATACATAATTATAATAGTACGAAAAATAGAACAAAAAATATCATCAAATATATGAAAAAATACTAGTGTATAAAATATAAATTTGTATGAAGAATTGCAATAAAATAGAAAAAAAACTAATGTTCCGATTTTCGTCACGGAAATATTTTGAACATTTTCGTACAGCGGGATAATGAGTAAAACGAATGTAAAACGTAAAAAAAAAATGCAAAAAACAAAAATCAGAACATGAGAGAGGGGAGAGAGAGAAATCTAAAATTTTATAAAATTCTCAAAATCAGGAGATTTATAAATACACGAAGAAAAACGCAAATTCGGGCGGGACAAAAAATGCAAAAAAAACTATATAAATTATAACTAAATTATAACTAAATTATAACTAAATTATAAAATTTGTTTAAATAGTTTTATAGATATTTATGTAAAATGAGATTAAATAATTATCTATAAAACTATTTGCATAAAAATCAACATCTCAAAAATTTCAAAATCTCAAAATATATGTTTATTGCAATATATTTCAATACATTCATTTACTTCAATATCGCAAAATAAATCACTAGCAGAAATAAATTCTTCTAGATTCATATCATAGAATTGTATATTTTTTATATCATCAAATAATTTACTATATTTAACCCCACTTGCATATAGCCTTTCCAATCTACTTTCTGGAAAAAATGGCAATGCAGAACCAATTGCATTATTTTTATCAGCAAATAATTTGCCATCTTTTTCATCAATTATAAAGAACCCGCTATCATAAGCAAGACCAACGAACACTATGTCTCCAATTTTCAAATTCAAATTCGAACGTACATAATTTTGCAAATTATTATATCTTATTTTAACAAGATTACATAAATCATTACCACTATGAACTTTATTTAGTTCATATGGTTCGATATCCTTATCCGATAAGTCATAAAAATTAGCATAGGAGTCTTCCATTTTTGCTTTTTCAAGTTATACAATATGTATAATTATTGTATATTTTATATAATAATATTCTTCTTTCTAGTTTTTAAATTTTTCAATTTTTCAATATTATTATCAATAAATTCTATAAATAAAAAAGGATTAAATAAATATATAATCAAACATTACTTTTTCTTACCATTACTATTGCGATTACTATTGCCATTACTATTGCCATTACTATTGCTATTGTCATTGCCATTTCCATTACCATTCTTACCATTCTTCCCATTCTCCCCACTCTTTTCTGTTAACCAGAATTTCAAAAGTTGTGGTTCTCTATTCACATCGTTTATACTATATTGATGAAGCATTCTTGAAATTTTATATAAATTGTATATTTATATATATCTAGATATAGTTTTATATATATATTTAATCATATATATTTCAATTTTATAAATAAAAAATAGTAAAATAAATAAAATAAATAAAAAAAATAAAAAATTATATAAAGAAAAAATTGATTTTATTATTATAAATAATCATAATAATAATAATTATAATTATAATAATCATAATAATCATAATAAAATGCCTTCTCGATTAACAGAAAATGTTGCCAATGTTGCCAATGTTACTATTATGAATAATGATTTTGAACATCTATCTGAACTCAGCATTAGTGAAAATATGCCGGAATTGTGGAACATTTGTGAAGATGAAACAATAAATTGGAAAGAACTTGCCAGAATCCACCTTAGAAACTTTATACCATCATTTCGATATGATGGCTATCTATACTGTCTAAGTTTACTGCATAAAAAATTATTTAGAGAAAGAGAGCTTGTTCGACAAGAGGGAGAATATACTGATGAAGATAAAAAAATTTATAAAATTGGACTGTTATCTAGAAGATATAGACAAAGTCTTAATGAAGATATTATTTTACAAGAACAAAATGTACGAAGAGTAAATACTATATATCCAAATTCAAATCCAAATATTGGCAATGTCTCTGAAGCCGCCTAAATTTATATAATTTATATAATTTATATAATTTATATAATTTATATAATTTATATAATATTTATAATATTTATAATATTTATAATTCTACTTTATAAACTTTTAATTTCTTAAAATCTTGATTTTTTGCATACTACCCCTTGCCAAAAAAATGGATTTTTTTAAATATTTTTTTATAAAATTGAAAAAAAATAATAATAATCACATTATAAACATAATCATATTATAATCATAATCACATTATAAACATAATAAAATGAATCTATCTGAACTAAGCATTAATGAAAATATGGCGGAATTGTGGAAAATTTGCGAAGATGAAACAATAAATTGGAAAGAACTTGCCAGAATCCACCTTAGAAACTTTAGTCCATCATTTCGATATGATGGATATCTATATTGTCTAAGTTTACTACATCAAAAATTGTTTAGAGAAAGACAGCTTGTTAGGCAAGAAGGAGAATATACTGATGAAGATAACGAAAATTTTAATTTAGGACTTCTCTCTAGAATATATAGACAAACTCTTAATGAAGATATTATTTTGGAAGAATAAAATTAACGAAGAGTACATACTATATATCCAATTTTAAATCTAAATATTGGCAATGTCTCTGAAGTCGATTAAATTTTTAAATTTTTAAAATTTTAAAAATCTTGCATACTACCCCCTTGTCAAAAATGGATTTTTTAAAATATTTTTTTATAAAATTGAAAAAAAATAAACATAATCATATTATAAATATAATATAATCATCACCGCATTATAGAATAAAATGGGCGCAGATAATTTTACTGGTATAGTATCATGTCTTTGTAAGCAAGGAAATCTTAATGAAACTAGATATACTATAATACGATCACAATGTCCCAAAAACTATATTGAATCATTTGAACATTTTAAATCAGTTTATGACCCAAATGAACTAAATTGGATAAATTCAAAAACACAAATTTACGAAACTGCAAAACTAAATGAAGAAATATGTCCTACACAACACGGCATTGTGAAAATTAACTATACAAAAGAAGAAACTCTAGAGACAAAAATTATGTTTTCTTCTGAATATAAAAAATTAAACGGAATAAAGAATGCAATATATATTATATTTAATTTTACTACATATCTAATTTATCTATTATTTATGATTAAACTTTATAGTAATTTGAATTAGTGTTTTATTATGTTCTTACACTATTCTTACACTATTATTTTTTTATCATAAACAACAAAAACAACAAAAAAATTGATTATTTATTATGTAAAATTACCATTATATTCATATTCATATTGATATTGATATTCATATTCATATTGATATTCAAAATCTATTCTTAAATACCTTAAGACTTTTCAAAATAAAAAATGTCTAAAGTAGCCAGTGAAACCCGTGTTCGCAAGACTAAAATAAAACCTGAAAAACCAAGAAAACCAACATTTTTAGAAACATTAATGGTAGATCCTACAATAATTTCTATAAATAAAAATAATAAATTTGGTTCTCTTGAATTTCAATATGTTGCCCAATGTATATCAGAAAATAAAATAACCCACTTGTCTCTTATAAATGTACATTTAAATGATTTAGATATCTGTGTTCTGGCAGAAGCATTAAAGAGTAATACTACATTGCAAGAACTCAATATTAGTTCCAATAAATTTGAAAACCACGGTTTAATTGCATTATTATTTGCACTAAAAACTCACTCGACAATCACTAAACTTAACATTAGTGACAATAAATTTAGCGATTATGATGAAAAAGCAGAAATTATAAAATATTTTGTCGAACTAATAAAAAATAATATTATTACTCATTTGGATATTAGTAGTACTAATATTAGTGATACATTAGCTATGGCTATATCAAACCCATTAGCTGAAAATACTTCTTTGAAAACTTTCCATTGTCACCATTGCGAAATTGGCGACATAGGACAATATTTTCTTGCAAGGGCTTTGATAAGAAATCAAAACATATCCGATTTTACTATTGATCGAAAAAATTATTTTATTACATATGAAAATTTTAAACTATTTTGCGAAATATGGAAAAACAATAAAAATATAAATGAATTTTCATTAGTATGTTATGATTATATAGATAAAAAAAATAAAGATTCATTTAATAGATTGTTAAATTTATTAAATACTAATAGCAATATTGAAATACTTAAATTCTATAATTCTAAATTCTCATATGAAATGATTAAACAACTTATTAATTATATACCAAATACTAATATAAAAATACTTGATATGGGTTTTCCAGGAAGAAAGTTTAATGATACTGTTGCGCTTGCACTATTTAATCTACTCATTAAAAATAATAATTTATTGTCTTTTAGTTTACCCGATTTTCTAAATGAAATGAGTAATGTTGGTTTTAACTATCTTTTAAATGGTTTAAGATATAATACATCTATACTTAATTTTGATGTAATCTCATTACCAAATCAAGTTAGACCAATAGCCAATGAATTTATAGCTAGAAATCAATTATTATATGATAATCATTTTTGGTGCCCTAGAGAACATTTGGATTTCAAACGATTTGATGTTAATTTAAAAAATACTAATAAAAAAATTAATGACATGGTAATGACATCATTAATGTGCAATAATGCAAAATTGCCTTATCTACCTTATCTACCAATAGATATCATGTATTATATATTTAGTTTCTATCAACGTAAAATGTTTTATGAATAGATTCACAAAGACCCCATGACACAATCACCATTCCCGTCATACATAAAAAATTTAATTTTATGTAAAAACTTTTGTACTTTTTGTAATAATTTATCTTCATCATTATGAAATAAATTATAATACTTTATTCTAGATAATCCATTATTATATTTATAATTTTCATTATCTAGATATGTACGAGTAGTTTCATCTATTTTATTTTTTGTTAAATATAATCCAATTATTTTGCTTTGATTCATATAATGTTCTAGATTCATAATACATTGTGTAAAATTTATAAAATTATCCAAATTACCTCCATTACCTCTAGATACTAATTTACTTTGAATACATAAAGATATATTTACATCTTGTATTATGTAATCTATTTCAGATAAATTATTCGGGTTTGATGTATAATATGGTTTAATATCTTTCTCTTCTGTTATTAATAACTGTGTTGTTTCTAATATTTTTTTTAAGTTATATGATAATATGTAATTGTTTCTAGAATACATATTAGTAAATAATAATAATACTTAACTTATTATTATGTAAATATAAAATAATAAAAATATAAAAACTAAAACATAATTAAACAAAAAAACATAATTAAACAAAAAATATAATTAAACAAAAAACTAAAAAAGTTTTATTCCCATTCCACAGATTTATTCTTCTTACCTCCATCATAAGGTACAGCATATTTATTATCTACCATCCATTGATTTATATATAATTCACCAAGATATAAATCAGCCAAAAGACGACCATATTTCTCCTTTCCATTATTTCTCAATTCAATTACTTTTCCAAAAATTAATTTAGAGCTTTGCGGATTTTAAATGCCGACTTTAATTTTTATAAATTTTTAATGTTCTATGTTTTGTAGATAACTTTTTTCTTTTCAAAGTTTTATATAAATCTTTATTATAAGCATATATAAAATAATTCTTATAATTATCTTTATTTATATTATTTATTGATTTTTTTAAGTTAGAATTTAATTCAGTAAAATCATTAGATTTAGAAAGTTTCATATAATGTTTTACTTGATTAAACCATTGTTCTATACAATTTAATCTTGGATGATAAGGACATGTATATAATAAATAATTACCACTATTTTTTATTATATTTTTAGTTTCTTCCGTTTTATGTATTTTACCATTATCTAATATTATTAACTTATTTTTAATATTACTACATAAATCTTTTAAAAATTCATTAAATCTATTACCATTTACTGACCCGTTATCATATAATTTATAACTAATACATTTTTTATTATCAATGGCTACTAATAAAGAAAATTTTTTAAATTTAAAATTATTATCAGTCTTAATAATACATCTTTTACCTAAAGAATTTCTACAATAATTAAAAGATAATGATGTGCTTATAGAAGTTTCATCAATTGAAATAATATCATCTAATTTATATTGTTTTATGACCTCAAAAAAATCTTTTAATTCTTGTTTTTCATTTCTAATTTGTCCTTTATATGTTTTAGGAAAATGAATAAAAGTAGCCCTTTTACGTGTAATATTATTATCTCTAATTATATCTGATAAATATTGTCTTGATATTTTTAATGTAGGATATTTATTAATTATTAATTGTTTTAATTGTTTCATGTGTATAATATTATTTTTCTTAAGTGTATCTTTAATGAATTTAATATGTTCTTTTTTAACTTTATATGAACCTTGTTTTCTATGTTTTCTCTCAACATTTTCATTTTGATTGTATCTTTCAACCCATCTTTTTAAACTTCTTTCACTACATTCAAAAATATTACAGACTTTAGTATAATTATTTACTTGCTTGTAATATTTAACTGCTTTTAATTTTAAGTCTGGCGATGATTGTTCAACCATTTTAATTTATAATTATATTAAAAATATTTATAAAAAAATAAAAATAAATTAATAATAATTTATTCTAAAGATATTTGCAAAGTTTGGAATATTTCATATTCATTATCTTTACACATATAAATATTTTGAACAATATTATCAGTTTTTATTTTTTCAATATTAATTTGCAGTTCTTCTAACCAATTATATGTATCATAAAATACATCTGATTGTAGTAATCTAATAACTGAAAACGCATTATCATTCGCACATTTCATTTTATATTTATCAGTTTTATTTCTATCAATAAATATAGATTTAAAATATTTAATATCTTCAAAGTGTTGTCTTCCATCTAATTCAATAATTATTTTATTATCTTCTAATATAAAATCAAATGGCAATTTTCTAATATTTATACACCAATCAACTTTAAATTGTCTTTTTAAATTTAGATAATATTTTATTAATTCATTATATAATTTGTCTTCAGTTTTGTTTATACAATCAGGACATCCAGTAATTCTTCTATTCCCTATTGATGTAAACCATTCATGTGATTTATATTGATTACATATCCACCATATTTTTTGTGTTGAACCATATGTAAAATTTTTAGGTTTTAAATCACTATTTTTTGTAGGATGCCATTCTTTTATTAAGTCTGGATTAGTATATAAAATAGATTGATGAATACAAAATTGTTTTGTTGGTATACAACAATATGGACAATTATTACCATATATACGACTTTTAACTTCTGCTTTCCATTCATGAATACATCCTTCATTACAAGTATTTGGACATTTCCACCATACAATTTGATGTGTACCCCATTTTATTTCTTCTATATTTATAGTATTATTTTTAGTTGGATGCCATTCAATAGATAATTGTGGATGTGTAAATTTTATTGATTCATGTTTGCATATTTTTTGTTGGGGAGAACAACAAAATGGACAACTAAATCCAGATTTTCTACTTGATATAGTGGTTTCCCATTCATGATTACATCCTTCTAAACAGGTTTTTTCACATAACCACCATATTTTTTTACCACTACCAGAGGTAAAGGATTCAGGTTTTAAATCACCATTTTTTGTAGGATGCCATTGTTTAGATATATCAGGATGTGTATATTTTAAACTATCATGAATACAAAATTGTAATTTATTTGTTGAACAAAACGGACATCCACTAGGAATACCCAAACATCTTCTACTTATTACTGTTTCCCATTCATGGCAACATCCTTCTTTACAAATATTTGGACATAACCACCATATTTTTTTATTAGAACCAGCTTTGTAATTTTCAGGAATTAAATCTCCATTTTTAAATGGATGCCATTCTTTTACTACATTAGGGTGTGTATATTTAATAGAATTATGTATACATAATTTATGATTACTACAAAAAGGACATCCATCGCCATTTGTTCTATGACTAATAGTTGCTTCATATTCATGAATACAATTTTCAATACAATTACTTTTATTACACAACCACCATACTTTTTTACTAGAACCTCTTCTAAATTGTTCTGGTTTTAGATCACCATTTTTAGTAGGATGCCATTGTTTAGCTATATCTGGATGACTTTCTAATAAATTCATTCTTATATTAATTATTTAATATTACAATATTATATTATTTATTAATCAATTTTATTTTTTAAACTTAAAAATATATGTATATTTATATTTAAACTTAATAATGGAACAACCTAATTATAAAGAATTGTATGAAAAAATATTAGTTGAAAATAATCAACTAAAAGAAAATCTTAAAAAATATACAGCACCAGAACGTAACAAGAATTATTATCATAAACATAAAGAAAAGATTATAGAAAAAAATAAAGATAAAATTAAAGATCCAGTAAAAATTAAAGAATATAATCAAAGAGCATATCAAAAAAGAAAAGAAAAATTACAACAATCTTCAACTACAGAATATTAAATTTATTATTTTTTTTAATTTCTTTAAATTAATTAAATAAAATATATATATAATTATTAATGCGTAAAATAATTTAAAAAGAAAATATTTATATATTATAATAACAACTAAATATAAAAATGGACAATAAAAAACCTCCAGATATAGAAAATAATAATAATGTTTTTAGGATTATCAAATGTCCTTTAAAATCTGTCCTTAAAAAATATGATATTATACAACCTATTATTGAAAGTGCAGTTTTAGATATTAATAAATTTGTTATTATAGGTTATCAATTTATAAGACTTTATTTATTAGATAAGTTTAATAAAAATTTAGAATTTCCAACCATTAATAAACAATTTATTTTAGATGTATTAAAAACTATTGGTAAAAGTGATACTAATAGAGGAAAACAAAAGACAGAAACTAAAATAAAAAATAAAGATATAAAAAATGATATTAAAAATTTTTATGATACTATATTTTCTAAAATTATTACTGATAAACTATCATATTCAAATAAAACTTATATTTTATATCAAACAGCTTTAGAAATGATAACTTGTTTAGAAACTAATATATCAACTCATTTTATTAAGCATTTATTTAAGTATATTAATTGTAATTTTAAAGACCCAAAAACAATAATAATTAAACAAGAAAGAGATACTGAAAAACGAAAAGAAATGTATAAAGAATTAAATGAAGAAATAAGAAATCTAAAATCAGATTTAATTAATAATAAAATAAAAGATTCAAAAGTTGAATATCATCAATGGATTAAAGATAATTCTAAATTATTATATCCTTTGAAAATATCAAAATCTGTTTGTTATGATGTAAAAATACATCCAGAAAAATATATTAAGTATTCATTTTATATAAATAAAAAAATAGAAGAATTAGGAAGAAGACCTTATCAAATTATACCACAAAGAAATAACATTGTGCCTAAAAATATAGTATTAAATACAAGTGGTATTACTGATTTAATTAGTTCTAAATATGATAATTTATTTAATTATTCTAAAAGTAAGTTAATATTAAACTGTAAATTTTATCAAAAACATATATGGTCTAAAATATTAAAATTAGAAAAAAACTCAATATTTAAGAATAATAAATATGTATTTTACAATCAAATAATTACTGATGGTTTTAGTTGTTCATTATTATTTATATTAAAACAATATAAAGATAAAAAATTTGGAGATAGATTACCTAAAGTAATAAATGATGATAATGAATTTAAGAAGATAGAAGAATTAACAAAAGATGAATGTAATAAATATTTATCTGATAAATATAAACTAGTTTCAGTTGATCCAGGAAAGATAAGAATTACTACTATGATTGATGATAAAAATAAGTTTTTTAAATATTCAGCGTGTAAAAGAAGATTTGATACTTATGTTAAAAGAAGTAATGAAATTATTAAATTAGAAAAAATAAAACATAATATAATTAAAAAAGAAACTGAATTATCATTAGATAGTTCAAGAACTTTTAAAATAGATGAATATAAAAAATTCATTATAAATAAGAATAAATTAAATGAAGAAGTTAAGATTTTTTATAATAAAATATTATTTAGAAAGTTAAATTTTAGAAGATATATAAGAACAAAACAAGCTGATGAAAAAATACTAAATGATATTGAAAATAAATACTTAACAAAAGAAGATAAAGAAAAACAAAAACGTATTGTA
>Ga0214919_10008124_pt1 | contig 13951 bp, 14 predicted proteins | sample LL1503_MetaG_FD_177994 | JGI IMG/M metagenome (GOLD analysis project Ga0214919, IMG submission 177994) | Freshwater microbial communities from Lake Lanier, Atlanta, Georgia, United States - LL-1503 | ecosystem: Environmental > Aquatic > Freshwater > Lake | place: USA: Georgia | collected...
TACTCATAGGACTGGAGACTAGTAGATCGCGCAATCGACCACAGACACCCAACTCTAACTCTGGTCTACCCCGTCCCCACCGGGAGGGCTCGGCCGCGTCGAGCAACTCAACGAAACCGGGATGTGTATGCACCAAGCCTAAATCAGCCATCTTCGCGAGCGTCCGCGTAACGGTTACGCGGGAGAGTCCGGTCATCGAAGCCAATTGCTCGTGCGTGAGATGAACGTGAAGCTCATTACCAGGACGCTGACGGCGCTCAACAACCGCTACGCGCCGCAATAGAGAGCAGAGCCTTTGCTCGGAATCATTTGAGGATGTCAGGTTGACGACCCTTTGCACCAAGGCCCGTTGCTTAGCACTCATGATGCGGATCAATGACATTAGTAGGGCAGGATCTTTTCTGATCCGACGCGCGAAACCGTCTGGCTCGAAGCGTGCGAGTTCGCAGTTGACAAGAGCGGTGCAAGTGACCGCTCTCGGCGTTTCTTCGAAAGCACCTGCCTCACCGAAGATAGTACCGGGCCCGTAGATTTCGTAAAGTAGACGGGAGCCATCGGCGCGCAGCGTCGTGGCTTCTATGAAGCCAGAACTAAGCATGTAAAAGTAAGGTTCGAGTTGACCTTCCTGGAATACGATTTCGCCAGGGCGATAGAGACAAATTTGCGACTCACGCGCAGGTGCAGCCCAAGGTTGGCTAAGCGCAGCAGAGATATCCCAAGAAGCATAGATCATCACGATAAGTTTATACCTTGCACGTGCATAGCTTTACTACAAACACGATTCGCCGATCTATACCGCTTTTCAGTCCTCCAGGCCCTGCATAAAGCGCGTGAGCAATCCGCCTAATGCCTCGACGCAATAGCCACCTTCCTGCGTAATGACAATGGGCTTTTTCGTGGCAGCGAGCATAGTCCCCAGACGAGCATAGGCGGTCTCTGTCACTGAAAAGAACCCTAGGGGTTCGTGTTCGCTGGTGTCAAACCCGAGCGGCAGAATAATCGCATCGCAGCTTTCGATAGCTTTTAAACCGGCTGAGATGGCCTCGAGCCAGGCTTCGTCTCCAGTTCCCTGCTCGAGCGGCAGGTTAAAGTTGGCTCCCTCCCCTAGACCAGCACCTCGTTCGCGGGCATGTCCCACATACCAGGGATATTGGTAATTAGGGTCTCCATGCACTGAGACCGTGACGACGTCGGGTCGCGTCCAGAATATGTGCTGCGTTCCGTTACCATGATGAACGTCCACATCAAGTATGCCTACCTTGGAGACGCCTTTAGCGCGCAGCACTTCCGCAGCAATGGCGGCGTTGTTCAAAAAACAGTGCCCGCTCGCGCGTGCCGCATACGCGTGGTGCCCGGGGGGGCGGGTGAGCGCGTAAACGGCCTTCGTGCCTGATGCGACATCCAAAGCCGCTTGCACGGCACAATCTGCGGCAGCTCGGGCGGACGCCCATGTATGACGGGAGATCGGTGCTCCCGCCCCGACCACATACCAACCTGCGCGTCCGATAATATGGGCGGGTAGAGTTACACCGTCCGCAAACATCTCTGGCGTCGGAAACATTGAAGGAATAAGTTCCAGTCCGCCGCCGGGAATCTTGCCCCAATCTTCGGCTGCGGTTGATAGAAAATCAATGTACCCGGCTTCATGGACTTTTTCTAGTACGGAACGTTCGGCCTGCGCGGGCTCGCTGACTTCAAGGCCTAAGGTCCTGCAAGCCTCAAGAAGGACGCGCCCTCTCTCTGGCGTCTCGTAGTTTTGCATCACGTTGCCGCGCAGCAGATAGAACTGTGGGTCGTGAGCCAGTTGCGCTTCGCTCCAGACGACTTTCATAGTGTCGGTGCTCCATCGATAAGAGCGAGATCAGCGTAGCAAAACGAGCCAACACTGGACTTTAGGACGATTCCAGGCTTTGCCTGCAATGCAAAGGGGATCTGGTTGACCAGCACATTGGCGACGGGAACAGTACCAGCCAGAGAAGGTTTAATCGTCATATGTACATTTGGAGTACCGTGAACCTCGATGATGTCGGAGGTCACCCAGTCGTCAGTAGTGTTCGCATGAAGGCTCATCTCGATTCGCAGGACACCTTTTTCCCTGCCGATTGCTGAGGTGATCACGCCCGATGTCCTGCCGTCAACGCCGTAGACAGGCTCGACCAATTTATCGATGGAATCGATGTTCCATCCGAAATAGTGGCCAAGCCGATCGTAAGAGCCTTCAAAACCGACGTGGCCGACGATCTGACCTGACTCTAGTCCCGCTTCGAACTCGGCACGGGTAAATCCGACGCCGAAATGCTTCGCCACAACGCTGCCCATGTAAGGACGAAAGTCGGAGTTCCTTGCGTATTTCAAATAGCTGACACTGCGCGTACCCGTACTCAACAACAGCGGCAGGTCAATGTCCATCCAGGTAGGCCACAAACCGGTGCCCAGCACGCTGGCTTTGTGCTGTTTAGCAAGTTCATCGATAAGGCCCGCGTATTCCTTGTCGTATACGAATGGACTGACCATCTCCTCAGCAGCCGTGATGACGTTACATCCGGACTGCAGGATTTCTTTCATCTGGTTGTAGACGTCCTTCACCTTAGTTGCTGTCGACTGAATCACAACCTGAGCACGCGCTGCTGCGATGGCCCCTGCATCGCTAGATACCTGCACACCAAGCCTTTCCATTCCGAGGACCGATCCGAGGTCCTGGCCTACAGCGTCACCCTTGTCGACTACACAAACTATGGAGACGCCCTTCTTTGTGAGCAGCGCCCTCGCCACCTCCTTGCCGACCGTTCCCAAGCCGAAAATTGCCACACGAACTTGTTCCATATCTATTCCACTTTGTTTATACCGAGAAAAGCGTTACGGACGTGAGGGTGATTCGACATCTCCGAAGCGAGCCCCTGGAGAGTAATTTCACCGTTCGTAAGGACGTAAGCGCGGGATGCGAGCTTCAGTGCAGCGCGCGCATTCTGTTCGACCAGCATGATGGTCTGGCCCTCTGCGTTCAAACGTTTGAGGACCGCGAAGATGTCGGCCACCACCATCGGGGCCAGGCCCATTGAAGGTTCGTCAAGAAGTAGGACGCGCGGACGCGCCATCAGCCCCCTCGCAATTGCCAGCATCTGCTGTTCGCCTCCGGACATGAGGCCTGCTAGCTGTTGTCTGCGCTCCGCGAGCCTAGGGAACAGGTCCAGCACACGGTCGTTCATCTCTCTGTTCTCGGCAGGCTTTCGACTATAGCCACCCATGTCCAAATTTTCCTGCACCGTCAAGTCACTGAAAACCTGGCGACCTTCGGGAACCTGCACCACACCTTGCGAGACGATCCTGTGACCGGCGAGTGTGTGCAGGGCTTGACCGTCCAGCAAAATTTCGCCTGACTCTACAGGTACAACACCGCTGATAGCGTTGAGCAGGCTGGACTTTCCCGCGCCGTTGGCGCCGATCAACGCGACGACTTCACCCTTGCCTACGTCAAGGCTGACGCCTTTCAAGGCTCGCACCGCACCGTAGGCGACGACCAGTGCCCTTACGCTCAGCATTCTTCTTCCTCGACGCCCAAATAAGCCTCAACGACAGCCGCGTTCGCTTGGACCTCGTATGGCCTTCCTTCCGCGATCTTTCGACCGAAATTCATAACAACGACGTGGTCCGAGATCCTCATTACCATCTCCATGTTGTGCTCGATCAGGATGACGCACTTGCCGTCTGCTCTGAGCTTAAGGAACAGATCTGACAAGGCGGAAGTTTCCGACCTGTTCAGCCCTGCCGCAGGCTCATCCAATAAGAAGGTAGTCGCCTGCATGGCCACGGCTCGTGCGATTTCAACCTTTCTTTGCAGGCCGTAAGGTAGTTCGAGCGCAATCCTCTGCCACTGTGTCGGCGAAATGCCGATGTAGTCCAGTGCCTCCTCTGCACGGAGGCGCAGGGACTCCTCTTCTTTCCTGACTTTGGGCAGCCGGGCAAGCACGGACAGCAGTCCCGCTTTGGCCTGCATATGGGCGCCAATCATCACAGTCTCTAGTACGGTCATTCCTTCGAACAACTGCGGTGTCTGGAAGGTGCGCGCGAGACCATGCCTGGCGCGTTGCCACGCTGGTTGTAAAGAAATTTCCACGCCATCTAGAAAAACCGAGCCGCCGTCGGATGCGAATACACCTGATACCAGATTGAGGACGGTTGTCTTGCCTGCGCCATTAGGACCAATTACTGCGGTCACGGCACCTGAAAGTGCGTCGAAGGATACTTCGTCGACGGCAGCAAGACCGCCAAAGCGCTTGCTAAGCCTCTGAACCTGCAGACTCATGGAGCGGCCCGCCTTTCCGCGTCGTCTGTTGCAACAGACCCCGATCGGCGCAACACTGCGGCCTTAAAAGCATCCACGATGCTCTGCACCAACCCATTGGGGAAGAACACCATAACGGCTACCATCGCCAGACCGAAAACAAGAAGCTTGTAGTGCTCGAACCCCTCGAGGAGGTTGGGCAGAACGGTGATCACCAACGCACCCACCACTGCGCCCCACAACGTAGACATCGAACCGATGAGGACCATCATCAGGATATCGATTGACAGACCGGGGTCGAAAGCAGAGGCCGCGAAAGAACGCATGAAAAAGGCATAAAGTCCGCCAGCAAGCCCGATTAATGAAGAAGACAGTGCGAACACCATCACTCGTAGACCCACTGTGTCGACTCCGAGGCAGGAAGTCGCTACCTCCGAGGTGCGCAGTGCACGCATTGCACGGCCACGTGCACTGTGGACTAGGTTTGCTCCGGCCAAACAGCTAATCAAGAGCGCACCCCAACAAACCCAGTACATCTGCCGGGGGCCAGCGAGCTTAAAGCCAAAAATCTGCAGAGGCTCGAGTCCAAATATGCCAGGGTCCAACCCGCCCGTGAAAGGGCGCGCCTGGCCATAGACGATATACGCCACCACTCCTAGGGCGAGTGTCGCCATGGCCAGGTAATGGCTGTTTAGCCGCAGCAGAGGCCTTGCAAGGAGATATCCAGTCGTTCCGCATACAAGCACTCCCATCAAAAGGCCAACCAGCGACGGCAATCCCATCTTCTGGACTGCAAAAGCAGCCGTATAGGCGCCAAGGCCGAAGAAGGCAGATGAGCCTAAGGAGATTAACCCGGCGTAACCAAAAGCCAAAGTTAGAGCAACTGCCGCAATTCCATGAATCGCAACGATGGTGAGTACCGTCAAATGGAAGTCGGTTGGTGCTAAAAAGTAAGCCACGATGACGAGTATTACGACCGCCAATGCAGGTTTGATCTCGCTACTTGGGATTGTGGTCATACGCGTTTCGCCTCCGCACGTCCCAACAAACCGTCAGGTTTGACAATCAGCACCAGTATCAGAAGGCCGAGCGCAATAGCGTCCTTGAATACGGAAGTCACGTAGCCTGCCGACCCTGTCTCGATCAATCCGATCAGCATACCGCCGAGGACAGCACCGATCGGGTTACCGAGGCCACCGAGCATGGCTGCGGCAAACCCCTTCAGCCCGAAGAAAAGTCCGCTTTCGTAGAACGCGGAGGATATCGGCGCGACGAAAGCGCCTGCCAAGGCCCCGGTGGACGCGGCGATCGCAAAGGCCACTAACGACATGGCACGAATATCGATGCCGCACAGCATCGCTGCACGGGGATTGTCGCTGGCTGCTCGCATGGCCTTGCCAAGGCGAGTACTTGAGAAAAGATAAGCCAGCGCGACGCTGAGAGCAGCGAGCAAAAGCAAGATCCAGATCACCTGACTGGGCAGATAGATGCTGCCGACTGTCACCGTCTTTATGCCTTCGAAAGCGGGCGGGAAGAGCATATCGCGCCCGACGGTTACGACCATCAGACCGCGAAATGCGATGCCTGCACCAATGGTAATCATGACTGCAGTGAGCACAGTCTTACGTACGGCCATCTGAATAACGTAACGATCAAGAATGATTCCCAAAAGCGTGACGATCACGGACGCGATAGCAACTGCTAAGACGACTTGAACTCCCGCGCTGTTGACCAGTGCAGCCGAAATCAGCGCACCCATCATCAGGAACTCACCATGTGCAAAATTCATGACTTTGGTGGCGTTGTAGACCACACCGAAACCGAGGGCTGCGATAGAGTAAATGGCACCCGCGGCAAGTGCAGATATAGCGTTTTGGAGCAACTGGTCCATTGAATTCAAGGCTGCGCGATGAACTTGCCGTTGATGATCTTCATCATGACCATGGGCTGTGATTTGCTGTCGAGCCCCGAGTGGTTCTCTGCCGAGAAGGTGTACGTGCCGTTCGCACCGACCACATTGGTGACGCCCTCAAGGGCGTCCCGGATCGCCTTGCGTGTTAACGCACCCTGCACTTTGTTCATCGCCGCATCGAGCACCAACAGCGCGTCGTGCGGAATAGCTGCAAAAGCTGCCGGCTCCTTTTTGTACTTGTCACTATAGTCGGTGAACAACTTTTTAACCAGCGGCTTGGCGGGGTCGTTCGATTGCAGAGTGTCTGGCGACAGCAGTCGTGGCGAGGAGACCCATGAGCCCTCACCCGCCTCTCCGGTCTGGGCAATGAACTGTGGGGACGCTACACCATTGCCATTGAAGATCGGCTTGCCGAAATTCACCGCCTTGGCATTCCGCATAATGATGCTCGGGCCGGGGTTCAGGCCCCAGACAATCATCACATCCGGATTAACACTCTTGATTTTGAGAATCTGCGGCGTCATGTCTGTGTCTTTGTTGCCAAACTCTTCAGTTGAAACGACGGTGATGCCATAGTTCGAGGCCAACTGCTTCAAGGTGTTCAACGCCCCCTGGCCAAATGCATCTGTCGCCGTCAGCAGTCCGACTTTCTTGTGTCCCTGTTTCTGAAGGTAGTCATAAAAGTGGTTAATGACGCTTCTGTTATTCGGTACGGCCTGGAACACCCATGGGTTGACTGGAACGACAACCTCCTCACCTCCACTGAAGGACATCATAGGAATCTGCAACTCACTGGCGAGGGGTTTTATAAGTAGCGCCTCGGCCGTCGTATTTGGGCCGAAAACAACGTCCACTTTGTCTGATTCGACCAAGCGGCGAAATTGCTGCACCGCCTTGGTTCCATTGCCCTCCGTGTCGTACACGATGTATTCGATCTTGCGTCCGGAAAACCCGCCTTTCGCGTTTTTTTCGTCAACCAGCATCTTCAAGGTGTTCTGTTGAGGCTCACCCAGGAAAGCCATAGTCCCGCCGAGCGCAAACAGCACGCCTATCTTGATCTTGTCCTGAGCCGTGGCAGTTGCCGCCAGTACCAAGGCGGCTATTACCAAGATCAACTTCGACGCTAAATGTTCTATTTTCAGTTTCATCTAAATCTCCAAACAGTTTCTGCAACGCCAATCATTAGGCAAGTCAAATTTCATTCGACCAACACATGAAATTCTGTTCTGGTAACTTCATCTTCGCAATCTGGGTCAAGTAAGGGTTAGCCCGAAATGGACGTATCACGAGATACAAAATTCACCTTTTCCCGTATCTGAAGCGTTATCGAAGTCCTATAGTTCGAAGCATGAAACATGAATTCGACGTCCTGGTTATTGGCTCCGGCGCTGCCGGTTTCAGCGCTGCCATCGCTGCCCACGACAGCGGGCTTAAAGTACTTATGGTGGAAAAGGCAGAGGTCTTTGGAGGAACTACCGCCTATTCGGCCGGGGTGGTCTGGGTTCCCTGCAGCGACGAGGCACGCGACGCAGGTATTTCCGATACGCCCGAGCGCGCCCTTGAATATCTCCGCTCCGAATCAGGTGGGCTGCTAGATGATGAAAAGGCGAAAGCGTTTCTGGCAAACGCGCCCAAAACGCTTCGGTATCTGACGCAACACACCCACGTGAAGTTTGATCTGGCGCCGACATGGTCGGACTACCATCCGACACTCCCCGGCGGACATGCGGGCGGGCGCTCCCTTTCGCCTCAACCGTTCGACGGTCGTAAGCTAGGAAAATGGTTTGGCAATCTACGCTGGCCGCTTAGATCGATGATGGGCTTTGGCGGCATGTCCATTGGACGCTCTGACGTACCACATCTGTATGCTATGCAGCGGAAACTTGGCTCAGCAGTTCACATGGCCGGTCTCATTCTGCGATATGGCGTGGATCGCATTGCCGGATGGCCACGGGGAACACGCCTCGTAAATGGAAACGCGTTGATCGCGATGCTTGCATTGAGCGCGAAAGAGCGTGGCATCCCGATCTGGCTCGATTCCCCTCTGGTCGAGTTACGGTCATCGACGCAAGGCGAAGTGATCGGTGCGATGATTCGGCACAACGGTGCCCTGGTTGAAGTGAACGCCCGATTTGGCGTTGTGCTCGCCTGCGGTGGGCAGGCTGCTTCGACCCAGTACCAGTCGGCGTATGAGCATGTGCAAAAACGGCACGAACATTTCACTGTAGTACCTCCAGGCAATACCGGAGACGCCGTGAGAGCGGCATCTGCGGTTGGAGCGACCGTTGACACCCGGGCTCGGGCTCCGGCGGCCTGGACGCCAGTTTCTTTGCTCCCCATGTCGGACGGCAGCATCGATCGATTCCCGCATTTCGTCGATCGAGGTAAACCGGGCTTCATTGCCGTAGATCCCAGGGGCAAGCGCTTCGTCAACGAAGCGAGGTCTTATCATGACTTTGTTTCCGCAATGATCGATACCTGCAAGGGCTTGGAACAAACTGAGGCCTATCTGCTGTGTGACAGCAAAACCCTGCGACGTTTCGGCATCGGTGCCGTCCCTCCCTGGCCGTCCAGTCCAAAGCCTTATGAGCGAACAGGCTACTTGCTGAAGGCGGACACGCTGGCCGAGCTTGCCGCGAAGATGCACCTAGGTGCTGGACCGCTGGAGCACACGGTCTTGACCTTCAACCGCTTTGTGGCCGCCGGAAAGGATGATGAGTTCGGACGAGGCTCCGATGTCTATCAGCACTTCAATGGAAGCAGCTTATATCTTCACGAAAACGCCAACCCGAACCTCGCGACGATATGCGACGCACCGTTCTATGCTGTCCGCCTGGTGGCCGGGGACATAGGTTCTTTCATCGGGCTCAAGGTAAACGGCCGAGCGCAGGTCCTTGATGGCAAAGATGAAGTGATACCTGGCCTGTACGCAGCTGGCAACGACATCACCAGCATCATGGGTGGAACTTACCCGGGCGCCGGGATCACGATCGGCCCTGCCCTGACGTTCGGACTCCTGGCCAGCATCGACATTGCACGCCGCGCGAACCTCAAGCCTGCGTTTGAATAACTGGCTTAAACCGTGGTGATCTCGGGAATGGACGTTCTCGTTATGGGCGCCGGCCTAGTAGGTTGCTACGTCGGCGGGAAATGCGCGCAGGGCAATGCTCAAGTGACGTTTGTGGGCCGCCCGCAGCACATGACTAACATCCGAGAGAGAGGCTTGACGTTGACAGACGTGGAAGGGGGCAGATTTCATTTGCCTGGCTCGGTGGTGCGTGTCGCCACTGAGCTGAACCGGGGCCTGAAGCCCGACGTGGTCTTACTGACTGTCAAGAGCTCAGCCACTGCAACAGCTGCGGCGCAGCTGGCCAAGTACATGCCTTCCGGGACGCAGGTCATTTGCTTCCAGAACGGCGTGAACAACTTGGAGATCGCGCGACGACACGCTCCCAATCTTGACATAGTCGCGGGGATGGTGCCTTTTAACATCATCGAGCTGGGTCCCGGCTGTTTCCACCAGACGACACGAGGCGCGCTTTGGGCTCAGGCAGGTCCATCCGCCGAGCGGATCGCTACCGCACTTGCGTCTGCTCAAATGCCTTTTCACGTCTCTGCGGATATGAAGCGCGTACTGTGGAGCAAACTGCTGCTAAACCTGAACAACCCAGTGGGAGCAGTCTCCGGCAAGCCGCTACTAGAGCAGCTACTCGACAGAGGATATCGTGTATGTCTTGCCGCCCTTATTGACGAGGCTCTGCTTGCAATGTTTCGATCGGGAATTCAACCTGTGCCGCTGACGGCGATCCCTCTGCGCTGGTTTCCATCGATCCTTCGGTTACCAACACCCCTTTATAAGAGTTTCGCACGAAAGATGCTGCGAATTGACCCGCGAGCCCGAACCAGTATGGCTGCCGACCTGGAAAGGGGTAGGCCCACAGAAATCTCCGAATTATGCGGAGCCGTTGTTCAGCTCGCACAGGCGGTCGGTACGCCGTCCCCCGTAAACACGTCGATGTTGCAAATCGTCGAAGGCTGGGACGGGATCTACCTTACGTCGTCAGATCTCAAATCTGCTCTCAACATTTAGGATTGAAATGGAGCTCGGAATCTCGGGGAGATATGCCTTAGTCTGTGGTGCAAGCGACGGCCTCGGTCTGGGTTGTGCGCGAGCCCTCGTGAAAAATGGCGTTCATGTCTTGGTGGTCGCCCGAGGCGCCGAACGACTCACCGCCGCCGTTGCCCAACTGCAACGCGAAGCGCGTCCGGGAGCCCGCGTCGATTCGCTTTTGGCTGACGTCACGACCGAAGCCGGACTCCGCGCCGTATTTGACCGCGCCGAACCGTTCGACATTGTTATAGCGAATGCTGGAGGCCCACCGCCAGGCGACTTTCATGATTTCGGGCGGGAGGCATGGCTAAGCGCTCTGGAAGCCAATATGCTGGCGCCCATCGAGATGATGAAGGCGACGCTTGACGGCATGGCTGCCCGCTCCTTCGGCCGATTTATCAATATCACCTCTATCGCGGTAAAGGCGCCGATCGAGAATCTTCCACTGTCTAACGGCGCGCGTAGCGGGCTAACTGGTTTTGTGGCAGGAGTCGCCCGGGAGTCGCGCTACGCCTCAGCCAACGTCACGATCAATAACCTGCTTCCCGGCTCGTTCTGGACAGCTCGGACGCAATCAGTAATTCGCAGCATAGCAACCGTGCGCGGTGTAACGGTCGAGCAGATCGAACGAGAGAGCACTTCTGCTATTCCGGCACGAAGATTCGGAACACCCGAAGAATTCGGCTCGGTGTGCGCGTTTCTCTGTAGTGCTCACGCGGCCTACATTACAGGTCAGAACATTCTGGTGGATGGCGGAGCCTTCCCAGGTACTTTCTAAACTAACTTTCTTGGAGTTCGAGCATGCAAGCAGATAAAGCCATTTCTTCCAATACCAATTTAGTACGCAGTCGTGTCAGCGAGGAGGAGTGGTCCCTGCGGGTGAACCTTGCTGCCTGCTACCGCCTTGCTGCCTTGTATGGCTGGGATGACTTGGTGTTCACGCACATCAGCGCCCGTGTGGAAGGCCCAGACCACCACTTCCTCATCAACCCATATGGGCTTTCATTCGACGAAATCACTGCGTCTTCTCTGGTGAAGGTAGATAAGGATTGCAAACAGGTACTGGACTCGCCGTTTCCCGTCAACCCTGCAGGATTTCTCATTCACAGTTGCATCCACGAGGCACGCGCTGATGCCCAATGCGTTTTCCATACACACACGCGCGCGGGGGTTGCTGTGAGCGCACAGCGCGCCGGGGTGCTACCGATCAGCCAACAGAGCATCTTCGTCCTCGAGGCGCTGGGTTATCATGATTATGAGGGAGTCGCATTACGTGAGGATGAAAAGAGCAGGCTGGTAACTGATCTTGGCGCAAATCACTACCTTATGTTGCGTAACCATGGGCTTCTAGTGGTCGGCCCGGATTTACCAGAAACTTTCCTTCGGATGCACACTTTTGAGAGCGCATGCCGAGTCCAGATTGATGCGTTTAGCAGCGGCGCAGAACTTGTGTTCATTGACCCCAGCATCATCCAAGGCGCATCGGAAGTCGGCAAGAGGGTCACCAATGGACAAGGCGGCCACATTGCCTGGGGCGCATTGCTTCGTCGCCTGGATCGTATCGACCCTAGCTTTAGGTGCTAACTGCACATCTTATCTATCAAAGTCAATATATTGAATGTCAACTTTGGAGGAGTCTGTTTGGAATTTCAAATTTGCATAAGAAAGGTCAGGGATCCATCCATTCCCCTTTTCTGATAGACTCTTTAAGTCTCTTATGTATAGCTCTACATAAAGGCCTTGAAGAGTCGCACACTCTGGAAACTCCGATTGCCGTTTGTGATTTTTGTTAATGGCATGAAATCTCAAACTGCCTGCTCCAAAGCTGACGATCGGCATGACCACCCCAGCCAATACGCAGGAGAGTTGAATTCCTTTCAACTTTAAGGAGTTCAACATGGATGATTCAAGCAAAAAGTCCCTCCACTAACCGTGGAACAAGGGCAAAGTGGTGGGCCAGAAGGCACCATTAAAACTAAAGGCAATCTGGGCCACACGCGTGCGATACCAAGTCGAACATCGGGTCAGAGAGTTGACCCTTTTTGATTTTGGCCTGACTGCAAATGGCGCGTTTCTGCTTAACCTGAATCTATGACTGCTGTTTGACTTGAGCGGCTGAGTGACGCCAATGTCTCGTTAGCCGCCGTTCCCGTCTGGCTAGAAAGTCTTGACGATTTCTCAACAGCAGTCATCTAGGCGTTTGTCCACTGCCCTGGGAGAGTGCTACATAAACTTAAAAATGCAATTAGCCTTTCGCCGACGTCCCCCCAGTTTCAGTAGCACTGGGCTTTGGAGTCCGGGGGTTAATTTAACTGTTTTTGAATAAGCGTCTTGGCGTAGTCCGTCGGAGTCAGTCCTCCAAGGGATCGTTTAGGTCTCTCTTCGTTGTATTCCTTTCTCCATGTTTCCACCACAACGCGGGCGTGCTGCAAGCTTGTGAACCAATGTTCATTCAGACATTCATCCCGAAACCGACCGTTGAATGATTCGATGTATGCGTTCTGATTGGGTTTGCCAGGTTCGATCAGGAACAGTTGCACACCGCGCGTATGGGCCCAAGTCAGCATTGCACGACTACAGAACTCTTTGCCGTTGTCTGTCCGTATAGCTTTGGGCAGTCCTCTGGTGCCGGCAAGTTGTTCCAGGATTCGCACCAGTTGATTTCCGCCCAATGCACGCTCCGGTACGATCGCTACCGCTTCATGGGTTGCGTCATCCACCACCGTCAGGTTCTTGATGCTGCGCCCTTCAGCCGTGCGGTCAAACACGAAGTCCATAGACCACACCTGATTTGCCGACGTTGGGCGCTCCAAGGGATGCCTGTCGCTCAGGGGAATCTTCTTGCGTCTGCGCTTCTTCACCTGTAAACCCGCTTCAGCGTAGAGCCGGTCCACGCGCTTGTGGTTGACGATCTCTCCAGCCTGGCGCAACTTCAAATAGATCATTCCAGCGCCGTATCGGCGATGGCGTTGGGCCAAGGCAATGATCTTCTCCTTGAGCACGCAGTTGCGGTCCTGAGCTGGCTCATAGCGGTAGGCACTGGCACTCATGTCGGCGATGCCTAACGATCGCCGCTCGCTCAGTCCCTTATCAATCATGTAGCGCACCAGTTCGCGTCTGGCCGGTGCGCTCACCACTTTTTTCTCAAGGCTTCTTTCGTCACCTCGTTCTCCAGCATGGACTCGGCCAGCAGCCTTTTGAGGCGGGCGTTTTCTGCTTCAAGCTCCTTCAGACGTTTTGCGTCTGATACGTTCATGCCGCCAAACTTGCTGCGCCAGAGGTAGTAACTCGCCTCTGAGAAGCCGTGCCTGCGGCACAGCTCGGCAACCGCCAGGCCCGCTTCCGCTTCGCGCAGAAAGCCAATGATTTGTTCTTCGGTAAATCTCTTCTTCACGTCCAATCTCCTGTCTATGGGATTGGACTCCAAGCTTAGACGCTACTCAAATCTGGGGGGACGTCGCTTAGGCACAACGCGCACAGAGCGGTCCACCTGCCGCTGCCATGCTTCATTTGTACATCCGCAATCGCGTCGCGCCCGAAAACGCTCACCAAGCCAGGCCCTTGTTTGAATACAACCACGGCCATCCCAACGCAGTGGCTGGACAGGCCTGGTTTTTAGGCGCAAATTGCGACAAAAAATACCGGC
>Ga0214919_10008125_pt1 | contig 13948 bp, 13 predicted proteins | sample LL1503_MetaG_FD_177994 | JGI IMG/M metagenome (GOLD analysis project Ga0214919, IMG submission 177994) | Freshwater microbial communities from Lake Lanier, Atlanta, Georgia, United States - LL-1503 | ecosystem: Environmental > Aquatic > Freshwater > Lake | place: USA: Georgia | collected...
CTCATCTTCATAGCCAGGCAAGAATCGCCCATCAATGACTGCGCTAGCTGTTCCGGGAATGACATTGGCTTTGTAACCCGCCTCCAGCATTGTTGGATTCGCGGTGTTTTGCAGGGTGGCTCCAATCATGCGCGCAGTCGAACCGATCTCTTTTAGCAATGGGCGTAGATCTTTCTCGTCATAAACCTTGCCCGTAACGCGAGCAACCTCTTTAAACAAATCTTTCGCAGTTTTGGTGTAACGCTGTGGCCATTCGTAGCGCCCGATCTTCGCGACCGCTTCAGTGATAGCGGTTATCGCATTTTCATCGTTCATCATTGAACCGTGGCCAGCGCGTCCCTGCGCCGTTAACTTCATCCAATGAATACCTTTTTGTGCCGCCTCAATAAAGTAGAGACGTTTGCCATCTGCAACTGTTACAGAAAATCCGCCAACTTCAGAGATCGCCTCAGAACATCCTGCGAAAACTTCTGGATGTTGGGCGCTCATGTAACGCGAACCAAAGGTCATTCCCGCTTCTTCATCTGCGAAAAAGGCTAGGACAATATCTCGCTGTGGTACATAACCTCGGCGCGCCCAATCGCGAACAATTGCAAGAATCATGGCGTCAACGTTCTTCATATCAACTGCGCCACGGCCCCAGATCGCGCCGTCCTTAATAACTCCAGAAAACGGATCTACCGACCAATCATCGGCGCTTGCCGGAACCACATCTATATGGCCATGAACTACCAAACCAGGTTTGGTTTTATCGCTTCCTTTAATTCGGGCGATCACATTGCAACGTTTTGGTGCAGACTCATAAATCTTCGCCTCGATACCAACTTCAGCTAATGATGCAACAACGTAATTTGCAACTGCTTCCTCATCGCCTCTACCTTCACCAAAATTAACGCTAGGAATGCGAATCAATTCCTGACAAATACGAATCGTTTCTTCTTCCAAATTGGTCATCTGGTTATTCTCGCTCATGCAGTCATTCTCCCCCACAATTGGCCAAAAGCGACTCTGCTTTTGCTTCGTTGCCGCAGCGTTGCTATCGTTTGCGCTGCACTCGTCCGGGTGGCGGAATTGGCAGACGCGCTAGCTTGAGGTGCTAGTGCCCGCAAGGGCTTCGGGGTTCAAGTCCCCGTTCGGACACCAATCTCAACCGAGTGAGAAACTCATTCCTAAGAGTTGAATGTGGTGGAATTGGGTAGTTATGAAATTAGACACCGCTCTCTCGCTGATCAGAGATATTCCTGATTATCCAAAACCCGGAATCCTCTTTAAAGATATAACGCCGTTATTGGCTAACGCCGCCGCCCTAAGTGCGGTTATAGATGCGCTCTCTGCGGAAATTTCCAAATCAGAGATAGTCGCCGGGATTGAGGCACGCGGATTTATCTTCGCGGCGGCTATCGCGGCTCGTACCAACCGCGGGTTTGTCCCGTTTCGAAAGAGCGGAAAACTTCCCTACCAAACTTATGGAGCCAAATATGGACTCGAGTACGGTGAAGATGAGATTGAGGTTCATGTTGACGCATTTAAAGACGGCAAAACGGTGACGATCATCGACGATGTTCTAGCCACCGGCGGAACAATTGCGGCAGCGATTGAATTAGCCCAACGAGCCGGCGCAAAGATCGAATCAGTCATAGTTCTCTTTGAAATCGCAGCCTTAGGTGGACGAGAGAACCTTAAAAATAGGTACCCGGAAATTACAATTAAGGCGTTGGTTTCTTCTTGAGTTTAAAAGTTCGTATCCATCAGATTCAAGCTTTACGTGCCATAGCCGCCAGCCTTGTAGTTCTCTTCCATGCCAAATTTTTTCCAGGTGGCTTTGTCGGAGTTGATATTTTCTACGTAATTTCGGGATATTTGATAACGGGAATAATTTTAAATGAGATTGAACTGACTTCAAATTTTGAATTTAAGACTTTTTACCTACGTCGCGCTAAACGGCTGCTACCGGCTTCACTTGGAATACTCAGTGCGACAGCGCTTCTTGCCTGGGTTTTTCTCCCGGCTACTGTTCGTGGGGACCTAGGCAAGGATATTTTCGCCGCTGCAATCTATATCTCCAATTACCTCTTTGCCTTTTGGCAGAACGATTATCAAAATTTAAACGCCACGCCTTCCCCAGTAATTCATTATTGGTCGTTGGCGGTAGAAGAACAGTTCTACATCTTCTGGCCCATCGCGCTATTTACACTCTGGAATTTTGGAAAAAAGCGCACCGTACTTATAGGAATATCTGTAATCACCGTGGTGAGTTTTCTATTCTCGCTTTACCTAACTGCAAAATCCCCTATTTGGGCTTTCTATTCACTGCCGACTAGAGCTTGGGAGTTGGGATTTGGGGCGCTAATTCTCTTCCTGCCGAAAGTAGTTAAGGAAAAACGTTCGATCTTCAGAACGCTAAGCGTTTGGACTGCGTTCCTTCTATTTGCCTATAGCGCCTCCTCCTTTAGCGATAGAACTCCATTTCCAGGAAAGAGTGCGCTGGTACCAACGCTGGCTACTTTCCTCGCTATCGCCTTCATCGCGTCTTGGCCGCCGATATTAAACGATTTCTCTAAGTTGCCGATTGTGCAATGGTTAGGCGAAATCTCTTATCCATTTTATTTATGGCATTGGCCGCTACTCGTCTTACCCAGCACACGTTTTGGTCGCCCACTATCAATTCTGGAACGATTCTTACTGATCGCGTTAACCGCGTTAGCTGCAGATCTCACCCACCGATTTATTGAGAAACCAATCGCTCGATCCAAACCTTCACCAAAGCAGATCTTTAGGCTCTCCGTTTTCGGAACCGCACTTTGTGCCGCAGTCGCTCTTGGGATATTTTCAACTAACGCTAACACCATTAATCTCGGCGATGGTCGCTCAGTATCAATTGCCAGCGTTATGGAGAAACCTAAGATCTACGATGATGATTGCCATGTAAACAATGGCGAAACCCACTCCGGTGAATGTACCTACGGCGATAAGAATTCAAAGCGAACGATAGTTCTTTATGGTGATTCACATGCTGCCCAATGGTTTCCCGCATTTGAAGAAATAGCGACTGCAAATAGATTGAAGTTGGTCAGCTTAACCAAATCGGCCTGTCCAGCACCTGAGGTAAAAAAGATCGAGATTGGCGCTTATAAAAACCGCGATTGTTTTGCTTGGCGTGCCAACACTCTGAAGCGAATCGCGCAAATTCATCCTGATGCGGTTGTACTAAGTGGCTACCAATATTTCGATTATCCAAATAGTTTTATAAGTCGAGAAATTTGGTGGTCGCAAGGCCAGAAAGTTGCTTTCGATCATCTACAAGGGCTTTCGAAAAACTTGATCTATATTTCAGATACTCCACACCCCCTTCGCGACATTCCAAATTGCCTCGCTGCAGGTGCAAGCGCGATTTGCGATGGCAACGAGAAATCAGATAATCGAGTCGCGGGTGGATTCACGGTGGTAGATCCAACCCCTTGGCTGTGCAATCGAACTTGCCCGGCTGTCGTCAATGGTGTCGTTGCCTATAGAGATGCTTCTCATATCAGCGTTGCAATGGCTCGCGCACTTGCACCAAAACTTGAGGAGTATCTCAAGGCGCAAGGGGTAATCTAGCTTGCCTGTGAAATTGCCTTTAAAAGTTCCTTTAAAAGATCCTTTAAAAGTTTTGGTGCGGATTTAAACAAATGATGGCAGGATGCGCCCCGTGGCAGAGTTAATTTATTATTGTGGAACGATGGACAGCGGAAAGTCCACTTTGGCTCTGCAGACTGCCCACAACCACAAAAGTCGCGGACGCTCCGGTCTCATCTTCACAAGCAAAGACCGCGCCGGTTCTGGAGTGATCTCATCCCGCTTGGGACTTCAAAGTGCTGCTATAGAAGTCAACGAAGAATTAGACATTCATAAATTGGTAGTTGAAAAATTATCGCTAGGTGATCGCATTGATTACATCATCTGTGACGAAGCACAGTTTTATCAACCTGAGCAGATCGAGCAGCTGGCAAAGATCGTCGATGGCTTGGGAATAGATGCCTACGCTTTTGGAATTCTCGCTGATTTTCGTACCAAACTATTTCCAGGATCTGCCCGTCTAGTTGAACTCGCCGATCGTGTAAATACTCTTCAAGTCGAAGCCCTTTGCTGGTGCGGATCTAGGGCAACCCATAACGCCCGAACTATGGGCGGCGTTATGGTCACCGAAGGTGAACAAGTAGTCGTTGGGGATGTGGCACCTGGTGCTGAGATCGCTTATGAAGTTCTCTGTCGCCGCCACCATATGCGCCAAGTTACAGCGCGCGTATCGAGAGCAGGACATACCTCACCATTGCCTCTACCATTCACCGAAGAGTAACTATGTTAAGGAGAGAAAGATGAAGGTTCGTGGATATGCAGCAATGAAGGCCCACGCCCCGCTCGCCCCTTGGGAGTTTGAGCGTCGCGATCTTGGAGCTCATGATGTTGCCTTGGATATTAAATACTCTGGAATCTGCCACTCCGATATTCACCAAGCTCGCGAGGAATGGGGCCCTGCAATATTCCCAATGGTTCCCGGCCACGAAATCGTCGGCGTTGTCTCTAGCGTTGGATCGGCAGTTACAAAATTTAAGGTGGGCGAATTAATTGGCGTTGGAGTATTTGTTGACTCCTGTCGCACATGTGATTCATGTAAAAGAGGTTTACAGCAATACTGCATTGAAGGTATGACCGGCACCTATAACCAACTAGAACGTGATGGCAAGACACCTGCTATGGGTGGATATTCAAACATTATGGTTATCAATGAAGATTACGCGGTAAGAATTCCTAAAAACCTTCCACTCGAAGGAGTTGCTCCACTGCTCTGTGCCGGTATCACGCTTTACTCCCCGATTAAATATTGGAAGGCCGGACCTGGTAAAAAAGTTGCGGTTATGGGACTTGGCGGCCTCGGACATATGGGGGTTAAATTTGCCGCCGCACTTGGCGCTGAGGTAACTGTATTTTCTCATTCGCCTACGAAAGAAGCTGATGCTAAGGCAATGGGTGCGCATCACTTCGTTTCGACCAAGTCGGAAGATTTCCATAAGAAATACAACAAACACTTTGACTTGGTTCTAAATACCGTCAGCGCAGAGCTAGATATCAACATCTACCTCTCTATGTTAAATGTGGATGGAACTCTGGTTGTAATTGGGCTGCCGGGAAAGCCATATGCCGTGGAAGCTGGTTCGCTTCTACCAGCCCGTCGCTCACTGTCAGGCTCAATGATCGGTGGCATCGCCGAGATGCAAGAGATGCTCAACTTCTGTGGTGAAAAAAATATCGTCAGTGACGTTGAAGTCATCAAAGCGGACTACATCAATCAAGCCTATGACCGCACTGTGGCAAGTGATGTGAAATATCGCTTCGTAATCGACGCTACTACCTTTTAATTTTTAAAATCTAAATTAAAATTTAGAGGAACTGGTGAAGCGCCAACACGAAGACCGGTGCGATAAATAACGCGGGAAGTAAGTTTCCTACCGCAATATCTTTGATCTTAAGCAGGCGCGTTCCGATGCAAACGAGCATCAAACCACCAACAACGGTCATCGCATCGATCTGATATCCCTCAAGAATATTTCCTAGACCAAGACCAACCAAGGTCCAAGCGCCTTGGTAGACACCTACTGGAATAACTGATGCAGCAACTCCCCAACCTAGACTTGCGGCAAAAGCCATCGCAGCAAAGAAGTCAAGACTGGATTTAAGTAAGAGTTGATCAGTTCCAGTCGACATACCATCGCTAATTGATCCCAGAATTGCTAGTGGACCAATTGCAAAGAGAAGTGATGCCGAAACGAACCCTTCGATAAATGGACTTTCTTCGTGTGCTCCAAATCGCAGGCGCAGTTTCTCACCTAGCGACTCAATTCTTGACTCTAAAGAGAGCGCTGATCCGATTAATCCACCAATTAGAAGCGAACCTAGAATCGCTAAAAGAGTCCAACCCTTAGGCAGTGAGTTGATATATCTATCGGTCCACATCGGGGCGAGTGCGTTAACCGCACCTAAAATCGTTATCAAACCAAGAACTTCAGTTATAAGCACACGGGTCCGCGCCGACATGCGAGCACCAATTAGAACTCCAAGGGCTGCTCCCCCAATAATCGTGCAGATATTTACGACGGTTCCAAATCCAACGAACATAGTTAAAGGATAAGGGCATAATTGGTAAATCTTTCCGTTAAACTCTCGAAATGAGTTTCGTAACGCGATTATCAGAGTATTTGAAGCCACATAAGACTGTTCCGGTAACTCCTTGGAGAGCAAATTCACGCTGGGATCTATCTTTGGGCCGTGTCTTAATCCTCTTCTTCGGTCTAACCATCTTCGGACTCGGTGATGCGCTGGTTGTTCAATCAAATCTTGGAAACGCACCTTGGACGGTATTTGCCCAGGGTTTGAGCATTAAAATTGGTATCACACTCGGATGGGCAACTTTTATCACAGGATTCATTGTTTTGTTGATATGGATACCCCTAAAAGAAAAACCTGGCTTCGGCACAATTACAAATATCGTAATCATTTCGGCAGCAATTCAATTTGGGGTTGATCGCTTCCCACTTCAAGAATCTTTTCTTGGCGGAATAGCTTCTGCTCTTCTGGGTATTGCTCTAGTCGGAGTCGGCTCTTCCCTTTATATAACTTGCGGTTTGGGGCCGGGCCCTCGAGATGGGGCTATGACCGGAATTCATCAGAAGACCGGCGTTCGAGTCGGACGAGTCCGCATGGGCATTGAAGTCACTGTCTTGGTCATTGGAGCGCTGCTTGGTGGCAAGGTCGGCCTCGGCACGGCGCTCTTTGCGCTGTTAATTGGGCAATCCGTGGCAATTTCCTTCGGAGTAGTCGCGCGTCTAACCTCCAAGTAGGGCAATTTTTACGATTGGATCAGAGAACTCCCTCGGTCTGTGAGCCGTCATTTCACACGGGGTCGCAAACACCCCCGTTAACAAAATTAGAAAGGTACGTCATGCTCGATAGTTATTTCAAAATATCGCAACGTGGCTCCACTGTAGGTCGCGAAATACGAGGCGGAATCGTCACGTTCTTCACAATGGCCTACATCGTTGCTCTCAATCCACTAATCATCGGTCTTGCCAAAGATGCTGATGGCAAGTTTATTGGCGGTGGAGATGCTCCTAATCTCCCACTCGTCGCCGCAATGACTGCACTTATGGCAGGTCTCTTAACAATTCTTATGGGAGTTGTTGGAAATTACCCTCTGGCGCTTGCAACTGGCCTCGGTCTAAATACCTTCGTCGCCGTTGGTATCGCATCAAAGATGACCTGGGCCGATGCCATGGGACTTGTCGTCCTTGAAGGTTTGATTATCACCGTTCTCGTCCTTACTGGATTTAGAACCGCAGTATTTAAAGCAGTTCCAGCGCAATTAAAGATCGCAATCTCTGTGGGTATCGGTCTCTTTATCGCGCTAATCGGTTTAGTAGATGCTGGCTTTGTTCGTCGAACCGGCAGCGGACCTGTACCAGTCACACTCGGTGATGGTGGAACCCTCGTTGGTTGGCCAATCATCGTCTTTGCTCTCGGTCTTTTCTTAACTATCGGTTTGATGGTTAAGAAGGTTAAGGGCGCAATCTTGATCGGAATTATCGTCGCAACAGTTGCAGCGGTCGCCATTGAAACCTCTCTGAAGATCGGTCCTAATTTTGATGGCGCAACAGGCAAGGTAAATCCAAAAGGTTGGGGCCTCAACGTTCCTGCAGTACCTGATCAGATCACTGCAACTCCGGATTTCGGCCTATTCGGTCAATTCAATCTCTTTGGATCGCTAGATCGAATACCAGTAATCACTGTAGTTCTCTTTGTTTTCACCCTGCTTTTATCAGACTTCTTTGACACGGTGGGAACAGTTACAGCCATCGGTCATGAAGCTGGCCTAATCGATAGAGACGGCAACGTTCCAAATAACGATCGCATTCTCTTGGTCGACTCATTGGCTGCAGTAGCAGGAGGCGCTGGCAGCATCTCTTCCAATACCAGCTACATCGAATCAGCATCAGGTGTTGGCGAAGGTGCACGTACCGGTCTTGCTTCAGTCGTAACCGGTATCTGCTTCTTGCTGACCACATTCCTTGCTCCACTAGTAGCGATCATTCCTTACGAGGCTGCTACCCCTGCGCTTGTGATTGTTGGATTCTTGATGATGACCCAAATCAAATCTATTGATTGGGAAGATTACGGAATTTCGATTCCGGCCTTCTTAACCATCATCTTGATGCCATTTACCTACAACATTTCAGTAGGTATTGGAGCCGGTTTCGTAACTCACGTTGTGATCCGACTTATCCAAGGGCGTCGCAAAGAAGTTCATCCGCTTCTTCTCTTGGTATCAGGCTTATTCATGATCTATTTCTTATCTTCACCAATCAACGCCTGGGTTGGCTAAGTAAGCAAATTAATAGTAAAGCCCCGGTGAAATACGCCGGGGCTTTACTATTTTCTTAACGCTAACTTAACGACCAATTCACCGGTTCTCGTTCTGACTCAATCAGCAACTGATTTGCCCTACTAAAAGGTTTAGAACCAAAGAAGCCCCGATAGGCTGAAAGCGGACTTGGATGAACTGAAGTGATTAGACGATCTACAGAAAATAACTGTGATAGCTCTTGTGCGGAACTACCCCAAAGGATTGCCACGACATCAAGGCTCGCAAGAACTTTAACAACTTCGTAAGTAAACTCGCGCCAACCCAGGCGTGCGTGTGAGTCACTTTCTCCAACCCGACAAGTCAAGACTCTATTTAGCAAGACCACTCCTTGCTCACACCAAGGAGATAAATCTCCCGATTTAGGTGGCGAGTATTTCAAATCAGTCTCTAATTCTCGGAAAATATTTTTAAGCGAAGCCGGCAACTTCGCATCGTTTCGCGCCGTAGAAAACGCCAATCCCATCGCATCATCTGAATTTGGATACGGGTCTTGCCCGAGAATCAAAACTTTTGCCGCCATCGGATCGTATGACAATGCTCTTAAAACGTTCTCAGGGGCGGGAAGAAATGTTTCTCCTTGCAGAGCTAACTCGATCTGAATTAGAAGATCTACCTTTTCGCCAAGTAGCTTTCTCCAATTAGAGTGGAGCTGATCGACTAGCGACATTATTTGCTACGGGCGAAGAAGCGTGAACCTTCATGACTTACTTCAATATTGATTCCAAAAACCGCACTCATATGCTCAGAAGTTATTACTTCGGCAACAGGTCCGGATACCGCAATAGTTCCATCTTTAATGATAAGGGCGTGGGTAGTTCCGGCTGGGATCTCTTCGATATGGTGAGTAACGACGATACTTGCTGGCGCCAAAGGGTCCCTTGAAAATTCGGCAAAGCGCCGCAATATATCTTCGCGACCCCCCAAATCTAGTCCAGCAGTTGGTTCATCAAGTAATAACAACTCGGGATCTGCCATTAAGGCGCGAGCGATTTGTACCCTCTTCTTTTCGCCATCGCTTAAGGTGTAATAACGGCGATCGGCAAACTCGCGCACGCCAAATGTCGTTAACAGCGCGACCGCTCTCGACTCATCCCAGAGATCGTAAACTTCATTCCATCTACCAATAATCGCGTAAGCCGCTGTGAGAACCACATCGCGAACAAATTCGTCATCCGGAATATCTTCAGCCAATAACGATGCGCAAATTCCGATGCGCGTACGCAGTTCCGAGAGATCAACTTTTCCCATTTGCTTATCCAGGATTGAAACTGTGCCCGAAGTTGGGAAAATTCGCGTGGCTAGAATATTCAAGAGCGTAGATTTGCCAGCACCGTTTGGACCCAGAATTACCCAGCGTTCACCGGTCATTATTCGAAAATCTAGTGGTCCTAGAATTTTTTTATCACCCCGAGTAACCGACACACCTTGCATAGCAAGGACGATCTGGCTTCCGCTGGCGCTCATAGATGAAAAAGATAGCGGTAAAGGCGCTTAAATCGATCGCAATTGCCCCTAGTCGCCGTGTGATTCACGATAATCTTCTCCCATTATGCAGACAATAAACGGTGAAGCAGAACAACAGTTCACCGGTCTGATTCTTGTATCAGGCGTTGATAGCCCCGGAATTACCGAAGCGCTCTTTGAAGCTCTCTCGCCCTTCGCGGTCGGTATTTTAGATATCGAACAGGTTGTTATTAGAGGTCGCCTAATCTTAACTGTTTTAATCTCGCTCTCACCTGCTCATTCCAAAACGATTGAAGCAGATTTAGAAGAGCGCGCCGCGAAAATTGGCGTTGATATAGCGACGGCCTTTGAGAGCAGCGACCAATCAGCAATCGCTGCCAAAAGATCATTGCTCCACGTCGTGGTGCTCTCCCAGAATTTGAAACCTGCTGCTATTGCTGCGATCGCTTCACAGATTGCTGCAAATGGTGGAAATATCGAGAGAATTCACCGAACCGCAAGTTATCCGTTGACTGCGATTGAGTTAGCCGTTTCTGGCGCCGATTTAAAAAGTTTGCGGCCAGCGCTGGCTTTAACTGGCAATGAGTTCAGTGTCGATATCGCCGTATCTCCAGGCGGATTGATGCGCTTTGCTAAAAAGTTAATCGTGATGGATGTTGATTCCACGCTTATACAGCAAGAAGTAATTGAACTTCTGGGAGCTAAAGCTGGCGTACAGGGGGAAATAGCTAAGGTGACTGAATCAGCGATGCGTGGAGAGATGGATTTTGAGGCGAGTCTGCGCGCACGCGTTGCTCTTTTAAAGGGCCTACCGGAAAGTGTTTTAAATGAAGTCCAATCTGAAATCACTTTAACTCCGGGCGCCAGAACCTTGGTTAGAACTCTCAATAAGTTAGGTCACCATATTGCGCTTGTGTCTGGTGGCTTTGAGCCAGTAATCGCTCCCCTGGTTTCCGAACTAGGAATTGACCATATGCGAGCAAATAATCTTGAGATAGTCGACGGCAAATTGACTGGCAATTTACTTGGGCCAATTGTCGATCGCGCCGGAAAAGCCAACGCGCTTAAGGAGTTCGCGGCCGCCCACAATATCGAACTCGAACAAACAATTGCGATCGGCGATGGCGCCAATGACCTAGATATGATTGCAGTTGCGGGAATGGGCATCGCCTTTAACGCCAAACCTGCCGTAAAGGCTGCAGCAGATAGCTCGGTTTCCGCGCCTTACTTAGATTCAGTTCTCTATTTGATGGGAATTTCGCGCGAAGAGGTTGAAGAGGCTTAAATCAAAGTCGGCATGCGTGGATATCTGTAACCAAAATCCCGCGCGCACCTAACGCCCAAAGTTCGTCCATCAAACGGTTGGTGTCTTTACGCAAAACCATCGCACGAACTGCAACCCAATCCTCTTTTTGCAGTGGTGAGATAGTTGGAGATTCCAGACCTGGTGTAATCGCACATGCCTTTGTAACGCTTACCTTAGGAATGTCATAATCCAAAAGAACGTATTGACGAGCTGTTACAACACCTTGCAGGCGGCGTTGCAGGATCTCCAAACCTTGTGGCATCTTGGTTGAACTTCTCGTGATCAAAACTGCTTCACTCTCTAAAATTGGATCTCCAAAAATTGCCAGCCCAGCCTGACGCAGCGTATTTCCAGTGCTGACAACATCAGCAATAAAATCTGCAACACCTAAACGAACGCTACTTTCAACTGCGCCATCTAATCTAACAACTTGTGCTTTAATAGAATTTTTTTCAAAAAAGCCAGCCACCAAACCAGGATAGGCAGTTGCAACACGTTTGCCATTTAGATCTGAAAGTTTCAAATTCTCATTTGATGGACCCGCAAATCTAAAAGTCGATCCTCCGAAATCTAGAGCTAAAACCTCAACCGCAGCAGCTCCGGAATCAATAAGCAAATCTCTACCGGTTATTCCCGCTTCCAGTTCGCCTGACCCAACATATAGTGCGATATCTCTTGGGCGAAGGTAATAAAATTCAACGTTGTTTTCATTATCAACAAGAACGAGATCTCGAGAATCAGTTCGCTGGCGGTATCCCGCCTCCTTGAGAATAGCGATTGATGAATCTGCGAGTGAACCCTTATTCGGAATTGCAATCTTCAACATAATCTTCTACCTGCTTCTATAGATACTTATAAATATCGGATGGATTTAAACCGCGGGCGAGCATCAAAACCTGCAGATGATAGATAAGTTGGCTAATTTCTTCTGCGAGAGCGTCATCACCTTCGTGCTCTGCCGCGAGCCAGACTTCGCCGGCTTCTTCGAGGATTTTCTTGCCAATCGCATGAACGCCAGATTCGATAGCAGCCACGGTTGCGGACCCAGTTTCGCGGCTCGCCAACTTTCCAGATAGTTCCTCAAAAAGTTGATCGAATGATTTCATTTTCGCAGTTTACTAGAGAGATCTCGCACGATGTCGCAGCATTTCAACCATCGCGGCGGGATCTGGTGAGTTAAAGACCGCCGAACCCGCAACAAATGTATCCGCTCCAGCCTCACGGGCAATTTCAATCGTTTCTAGTGAAATTCCACCATCGACTTGCAACCAGATCGGTCTATCACCAATGGCTTTGCGAGTTACTCGCACTTTCTCCATCATCTCTTCCATAAATTTCTGCCCACCGAAACCTGGTTCAACAGTCATAATCAGAAACATGTCAACTAAATCGGAATATTCCAAATAACTATCTATCGCGGTACCAGGTTTGACTGCCAGACTACTTCGCGCGCCATGCGACCTAATTCCTTTAAGCGTTTGCCTAAGATCGCGAGCGGCCTCCACATGAACTGTAACGCTCTCTGCTCCAGCGATGGCGTAATCAATGGCAATCTGATCAACGTTCTGCACCATGAGATGGGCATCAGTACCAATTGGACAATCGGCGATTATTTTTTCAGCTTCTGAAAAATTCCAAGTCATATTCGGAACGAAGTGGTTATCCATAATATCCAAGTGGATTAAATCTGAGACTTCAGCTATTTTATAAATTTCGGCGGAAAGATTGCCTCTATCAGCGCTTAAGACGCTCGGTGTAATCCGGATATGCGAATTAGCCATAGAAATACCTTACGCACTCTTCTTGCGAAAGACAGCCATAAACATCGCATCTGTTTCGTGGCGGTGGGTCCAAAGCGATAGCGATTTATCTCGCATAGCTCCGGATATGCCGTCTGGCAGATATTGAGACAGATCGATCTGTTCTAGGTTTGAGTGCGCCTTCAAAATGTCGGCAACAGCCACCGTAGTTTCTGCGAAATGAGGTGAACAAGTTGCATACGCGAAAATACCGTTCTCATTCAATATAGAGACAGCGCTAGCGGAGAGCTCTCGTTGCAATGCGGTAAGTTCCCGTAAATCGGTGACGCTACGGCGCCAACGTACTTCTGGCCTGCGTCGTAACGCCCCCAAACCGGTGCAAGGAACATCAGCCAGAATTGCATCAAACTTTTCACCGTGCGCTGAAATCTCTCGTCCATCTCCAACCCAGACTCGTGATTTGCCAACAACTTGCCGGACCAATTCGGCACGCGGTTGGCTCACTTCGTTAGCGGTGAAATTATGAGAAGTTTCCTGTGCAATCGCGGAAAGAAGAGCCGCCTTACCGCCAGGACCTGCACACAAATCCAGCCAATCTGCAGAATCAGCAGCAATCTCAGCGAAAATTTGAGCAACTAATTGCGAACCTTCATCTTGCACGCCAGCTCGTCTGCGACGGACTGGTTCAAGGGAATTTGGAACACCGTCAAACTTCATGCCGTAAGTGGAGTACTTGGTCTGAACTCCCCCAAGTTCCTTCAATTCTTCGCGGGAAGATCTACCTGGCCACCAGACTAGCGTGGGCGATGCCGGAATGTTGTTGGCAATAAGAGCCGCTTCCACTTCCGCCAAACTCTTCAAGAGGTCGAAATAGGCAGAGACAATCCATTCGGGGTGGGAGTGCAGAATCGCCAAACGAACAATGTCATCCTCGATCGAATGCACTGGTTGCATCCACTCAGC
>Ga0214919_10008126_pt1 | contig 13947 bp, 13 predicted proteins | sample LL1503_MetaG_FD_177994 | JGI IMG/M metagenome (GOLD analysis project Ga0214919, IMG submission 177994) | Freshwater microbial communities from Lake Lanier, Atlanta, Georgia, United States - LL-1503 | ecosystem: Environmental > Aquatic > Freshwater > Lake | place: USA: Georgia | collected...
ACCTTTTTGTACTTGAGTAGGCGCTTGATCAATTTGTTTACTTACTAGATTAGCTGCTATTCTAGAATCCTCGGCAGCTTTTTTATCTGCTGCTTCCTTCACTTTACGTTCTACTTCTGCTTCTATTCTGGCATCTTCAGCTGCTTGTTTCTCTGCTGCTTCCTTAACTTTACGTTCTTCTTCAGCTGCTATTCTAGCATCATCAGCTGCTTTTTTAGCATCTTCAATTGCTTGTTTCCTTGCTGCTTCTTTCTCTTTACGTTCTTCTTCAGCTGCTATTCTGGCATCTTCAATGGCTTGTTTCCTTGCTGCTTCTTTCTCTTTACGTTCTTCTTCAGCTGCTTTTCGAGCATCTTCAGCAGCTTGTTTTCTTTCAGCTTCTTCTGCTTTCTTCGCTTCAGCTGCCTCACGTTTTTTATCTTCAGCTGCTTGTTTCCTTTCAGCTTCTTCCGCTTTCTTTGCTTCAGCAGCTTCACGTTTCTTTTCGGCTTCTTCTTCACGTCTCCTTTGTCTTTCCTCTTTTCTTTCTTCAGATTCTGCGCGTCTTCTTTCTATTTCTTCACGTTTTCTCTCTTCAGATTCTTCAAGCTTTCTTTGTTTTTCTGCTTCACGTTCCTCACGTTTTCTTTCTCTCTCTGTCTCTCTCTCTTCATCACGACTACTGTTGGAGCTATCACTTGATCCTTCGTCTCCATCATTTTTTTTCTTCTTATCTTTCTTATCTTTCTTATCTTTCTTAGAATCTTTCTTATTTTTCTTGGAACCTTTCTTGGAACCTTTCTTGGAACCTTTCTTGGAACCTTTCTTGGAACCCTTCTTGGAACCTTTCTTGGAACCTTTCTTGGAACCCTTCTTGGATTTTTTCTTGGAACTCTTCTTGGATTTTTTCTTTTTTGATGATTTTGATTTTGATTTTCCACTCTTACCTCCCTTGCCACCAATATATTGTAATGAATTTTTTAGACCAATCATATCATTTTCAGATGCTAAATTAAATTTTAAATCTTCTACAGTATTTTTTCTACTAACATTTAAATGTTTTGCTAATTTTGAAAAATTATTAATTGTATCAACTAAAACTTCTTTATCATCTAAACTTAAATTTGAGAAATTATCTAAATTACTTGAATCTTTAAATAGTTGATATAATGTCGGTCTATCCAAATTTTGAGATACTTTCTTAAGATTATGTAAAATTTCCGGGCCACTTGGCATTATATTATAACTTTATATAATTATTATATAAAAACAAATCAATATAAAAGTTATGGAAAATCAAGATATTATTAAAGCTGATGTAAAGATACCAAAGAAACGTGGTCGAAAACCAACTGGTAAAATTTTTCAGATTGATAAAGGTAATGTAAAGAATATTACTACTGATGATGATTGTATTATTGCATATTTACCATTATCCTTAGCTGATACTAAAAATATTATTGATATTTCTGAGACAGAGAGAGAAACAGATTATAAGTCTAATGAAATAAATACTGAGAATACTCATAAATCATCTATCATAAATGATTTAAAGAATATTATATCTCATACATCTGAATGTTCATCTGAGAAGGAGGTAGAAAGAACTACTTTTACAAATAAAAAAAATGATGATGGTACTATTGCTAAATTAAAGATGAAGATAGAAGAATTAGAGAGAATAATTGGTAATAAGAATCATGAAATAGTTAATTTTGATAAACTTCATGAAATATGTATTGATATGACTAAAGGTAATATTGAACATGTTAATTGTTGGTGGTGTTGTTTTACATTCAGTCATTATCCAATTGGAATACCAGATAATTATAAAGAAAATATATTTCACACTTATGGTTATTTTTGTTCATTTAATTGTGCCAAATCATATAATTTAGAAAAATTTGACAATAAATGTGAAGAAAAGAATTGTTTATTATTGATTTTAAAAACAAAGTTAATCAATGATGATTCATTTATAAAACCAGCAAATCCACGGCAAAGTTTGAAAATATTTGGTGGTCATCAGACAATAGAAGAATTTCGTAAAGATTTCACAATTATGGACAAATCATCTAATCTTATATTTCCGCCATCTAAACCGTTAAAATTATACGTTGAAGATGAATATAAAAATAAGATAACAAGATTTCAGAATGATTATAAAGTAAAAAGAACAAAACCATTATCTAGAACATCAAATAATCTTAATAATTTACTTAAATATACTATAAAGGAATAAAGAACTATGTACTACTACGAGTACCACTCCGACTACGTCTATGAACGGTAGGAGCATTAGGTATTTGAAGAGTTGGGCGCGGTGTTTCAGGCTCATCAAGAGTTTGGTGCGGTGTTTCCGACTCAAGTGATGGACCAATGAATCGTGTAGGTGTTAGCTCAATTTTCTTTTGGTCAATCAAAAAGAAAGCTGACATTGCCTTGGCATCCTTACATCTACCATAGGCACACATATTTTTGAATTCAGATAATTCTATAACACCCAATGTAATTTGTTCGTCAGAATTATATTCACCTGTTTTACGACCAATTAGGGATTGGATATAATCTTCATTTGCCTCTAATACGACTGAAAACAAAGTAATCGATTCATCGCAACCTCCTGGGGACGGATACATCTCCCCCAATAAGATTAAATCTCCTTTTTCAATAAAAATGCCAAGCTCTTCCCAGATTTCCTTCGCAGCAACTCCTTGAGAAGCTAAGGTGCCAGTTTTACCATCCATCATACCAGCAGGAATTTCCACGAAACTCCCAAATCCAGTCGCGTTTCTTGGTTGTTTGACGTAAACTACATAGATCTTTCCAGTTTGTTTTGACTTGAGCGTGAACAATACTCCAATTGAATTACCACGAATAAACACAACACGATTTGATCTAACACCATTAAAGGTTACATCACATGTAATGTGAATCAGACCAGGATTCGGTCCAAACATTGTTACGGCATCAATGGTGATACTGTGGTAGTGAAAAGGCCAGTAAGAGCGAAGATTATCTCTGGATCTGGTTTGCTGGTGTGACCGAATCCAATTATAAAATGGCTTGCTATTGATTGCGGCTCTGAAGTGCTTTCGAGATACGCCTCCACCACGTTTGATTTCGACTTTGTACTTTTCAAAGATTGTAAAAATGACTTTCTGGTTCATGAATCGGTATATTATTATTATGATTATTATTGCGATTATTAGTGTCGCGGCGATGGAAGTAATATTCAACATCAATTTAAATGTATTTGGGTTGGTTGAATGAATTAGTTTCAATTTTTTTATTAATCGTAATGAAATGGAGATTAATAAAAAAATTGGGACGAATGAACGTCAGTGAAATGAGGAAACAATTTTTTATTACAAACTATTTATAGTTTGTAATAAAAATTAGGACGAGCGTAGCGTTAGTGATATGAGGAAACAATTTTTATTACAAACTATTCATAGTTTGTAATAAAAATTAGGATGAGCGTAGCGTTAGTGATATGAGGAAACAATTTTTTATTATAGTTTGTAATAAAAATTAGGACGAGCGTAGCGTTAGTGAAATGAAGATCAATTATTCCGTTACAGTATGTCCACAAATACAAATTCCTTTATTAAAATCATCTATTGCTCTCCAAATAAATTCATGATTTTTTGATTCGTAATAGGGACATTCATGTGTAGTTCTAGTATCCACCTCGGGTCTACTTACTAATTTTAAACTGCGGTTAGAACCAATCTTAGGTAAAGGAGGAAGAGATTTCTTAGATGGTACAACTAATGTTGGTTTGGTTGGTGGCATTTTTAATTGATCACTCATTTTGTGTGTGTATAATATTAGTATATAATAAGATTGTATGTAATTTAAAAATCAATTTTTAGGCTAATTATTTTACTCTTTTATATTATTAGCATAATATAAATATGAATATAACATTCATAGGTAATTGTCAAACAGTATCATTATGTTTTTATTTTCAACAATTATTAAATGAAAATAATAATATTTATTGGGTTTTATATGGTGATGAATTTAAACAACATTTAGGTAATTGGAGTGTAAAATGTAAAAATAAAATAATAGATTATGATGAATTAATTAAGAAAATTAAAGATAGTGATATCATTATATATCAAAATATAGATGTAAGTAAATCATTATTTTCGAATACAAATACATTACGTGAAATAACAAAACAAAATTGTAAATTAATTATAATTCCATCTATTTATTTAATATATAATGATTTTGATAATTCCATAAAAGAATTGATAAAAAGAGAAAATGAAAATAATGTAGATATAAAAGTGTCAGATATCTTATGTAAATTTAAAAATGATAATTTAATGCTAACTTGTAATCATCCTAACACATTTTTATTTATGGAAATAATAAAATTATTATGTAATTTACTTAATTATAACTTCTTTACAGATGAGCAGTATAATAATTTTTTAAAGAATAAAAATTATATAGGACTCCCATAATTCAGTTTTTTACACAACAATAATCTTCTTAACCTTCGTTAAATAATGATATGCCTGTAAATAACAATCACATAAATCATCCTTCTTTTTATGAGTTGATAAATATACTTTATGTTTATCATCTATTAATGATAAACATTTTTTAACGGCAAAATCTTTGCCTTCTTTGTAGGACATTTTTTTAACTTCTTCTTTAACTGGAATACCTTCTTTCACTTCTTTAACTGGTTTACTATCTTTAACTTCTTTAACTGGTATACCAACTTTAACTTTTTTAACTGGTTTACTATCTTTAACTTGGCAATCTTTAACAGGTATACCAACTTTAACTGGCTCATCTTTAACTTCCTCAATCGGATTACCAACTTTAACTGGTATACCAACTTTAACAGGTAAATCAGGTATCGGTGATAATTTCAATTTCTGATTAGGAGCAATTAAATGAATATCTTCAAAACCAAATTTCTTTTTATCAATCGCACATCTTATTAAATAATAAGCGTGAAGAGTATCGGCAATAGCTTTCATTTTTGGATTTTTAAAAGAGGGTTGATTTTCTATTAGAACTGTATCTATTTCTGATAATTCTGGTAAATCATCTAATGCGGTTACAAGATTGTATTTAAATTGAGCAGTGCTTATTTTGTCACATGATACATTTGTTTCTTTTATTTTATAATTTTTCGTTTCAAAAGATTTGCGATGTAAATTACAAAAAAATACACTACCTAATTTACATTTAGCAGCCTTCTCACAAACAATACATTTATCATCTTTATTTACTTTTTCCACACATGGTTCCTTCAATTCTTCAACTTTCTTCTTATGATCCTTACATAATTTATATTTATAGAATAATAAATCAGCATTATTATCACAAAATGAGCACTTATTATTCACATTTAATAAATCAATGATATCCCATTTAATGATTGTCATCTTTTCATCACAAATACAATAGGCTAAGTTTTTGATACCAACGTCGTAAGAGATAATTTTCATAAGATATATATACTATATACTATATATACTATATATAATATGGGTTATATAAACTAATAACCTTTTAACAATCTTTTACAATCTTAAACAATCTTAAATAGTTAACAATCTTTAAATTTCTTAATCTTAAACAGTTAAAGATTTAAATTTTTTCCAAAAAACTCCAATCAATCTTCAAAACACCTCCTCTATCCAATAAAATCCAATATTCCCTACCATTATTCCCTCCCAAATTATATTTAACAGTTGCCAAATCTCCATCTACTAAATCAATTACATCTGGATTATAAATAGTACCTGAACCATAATGTAAATTTAATTTTACTCTTTGGTTATCATTAAAGACAACATTTGGAATTTCATTTATATATGATGTATCATAACTATGAACTCTTTCAGTTGTTAGATCAATATCAACACTTCGATCAATATCAACACTCAACTCAAAATGATATCTACAAACTGGTATATATTCATCAACTCCACCAACATGTACTTGATCACTTTGTTGAGTAATTCTTTTGCTAAATTCTGCTGGAGTTTCATCCATACAAATCTTACAACATGCTTTCAATAATTCAATATCATTACACTTGGGTAAGAGTTTATGAATTTCTCCAAAATTATTTTGATTACTATCACCGTTTAAGCCGACAACATAAATAGTTTTCTTATCCTTAAGAGCTTCGGTTACAAATTCATTCAGATCAGAAAAAAACTGAGCTTCTTCAATAAAAATAACTTGAGAATTCATATATTTTGATTTGAAAAAGTCATTTTTATGGACTTCATTAAGGTATTTTACAGAAACACAAGGTTCTGAATCCTTGTTGTGTGAAACTATTTGTGATGTATCTGAATATCGTGTATCCATTGAATTATTAATAGTCAAAATACTGTATTTGATAACCTTATATTTTCGAATGAGTTCAATTAATTTGGTCGATTTCCCGGAGAACATTGGACCTAGAATTAATTTGAGGTAACCTGATTTGGGATGACTCATATTGAATTTTATATATAATGTATAATTGTTTAATATTTAAGTAATTTTTAATCAATTTTTTATATCGTATAATTATAATATATATGGATTATCAACAAAAATATTTAAAGTATAAAGGAAAATATCTTTCACTAAAAAATCAAATTGGAGGCACTGAAACTGCGGCATTAGCTAGATTTGGAAAGGAACAAATTTTAGAAGAATTTACTTCTAGATATGAAATACTTGATTCATATAAATTAATTTTTATTATTTGTAGAAAAAGAGATGATTTAATTTTTAAAGTAAATTTAACCGATAAATATCCAATTAATCCTCCAATAGTATGTTATATTGATAATAAAGTTAAATTAGGAGAATGGGCACCAGCTAGAAGATTATACCAATTATTAGATGAAATTGAAACTCCTCCTGTACTTATACCACATCAAGCAAATAACTCTGAAAAATGTGGGGTTGAAATTGGAAAAGATGTTTATCAATATGTTCCAGGATATTCATACCCATTAACTCCTAATGAATATTTAGAATTTATGATAAAGAATGAACATATTAGTAATATTTCTAAATTAAAATTAGCAGCTACTCTTCATACTGGTTATGAATTAGATACGTTATTTGCTAATTGGATGTATTTTGAAAGAGATGCTAAGATAGATATCATTCGTAAAATGAGTATATATTTAACAGAAAAAAATGGTTATCCAACAAATTTAAATGTAACCGAAGTACCAAATATTCCAGGACATTATTCTGGTTTATTATTTTTTTCTGAACCACATTTAACTGAATTATCTACATTATTTAAAATTAGTCAAAAAAGGGGTCGCGATATTTTAATTCAATGGCAAAAACCAATGACAGTAGAGATGGATTTTGTATATATTGCTTTTGGAGACTTGGATAGAAAAGAAGAAGATACTGAAAAAGAGTGGGGTATAGTTAATTTGTCTAAATTGACTGAAATAGGAAGGGGATTATATACTGAATGGAAAAAATAAAAATTGGGACTCTATCTAATTAAAAATTGAGACTTATTACGCTTCGCTTTGCTCTTCCTAATTTTATTTTAATTAATAAATTAATTAAAATAAAATTGAGACTCGCTTTGCTCTTCCTAATTTTTAATTAAAGATTGAAATCAATCTTTTATTAAAAATTGAATTTCCTTTAAACTAATATAAAGAAATAATATTATATATAGAATGACCACACTAATTCCGATTGATTCTAATAATTTCAATGAAATACCTAAAAATGTAAGTGTTTCAACTACGGGTGTTACTTTTGAGTTGGGTGTAATTGTTAATCTAAAATACGTATTCAAATTGGTCAAGTTGAATGAAGTATTATTAGGAATGAAATATAAGAATGAAGTGAAGCAAACAGAGGAAATAAACATGAAAATATCTGAAAAAACATTTAACAATCAATTAACGATGAAATTAAAGATAGCGGAAGACAAGTGTATTAGTGTTAAAATATTTTTAAATGGTTCTATTCAGATTGCTGGTGCAAAGTCAATTGAACAAATTAATAAGGGAATTGAACATCTATTAAAGATATTGAAGAAGCGATATTATGTGGAAAGTTTGAATGAGGAAATCCATTTAGTGGAGAGTTATAATTTCAATATCAAGGATTTTAAAATTAATATGATTAACAGTAATTTCTATGTGAATTACAAGATCAATATTGAAAACTTGTTCGGTTTAATAACTAAGATGGGTGTTAAATCACGATTTGAACCATTATCTCATCGATGTGTGAATATTAAATATAATCCAGAGGGGACGAATCCGGATGTCGATAAGCCAATTTCAATCTTTGTATTTGAAAGTGGTAGTATTATTATTACTGGAGCGAGAAATGGAAAACATATAAAATCAGCATATAATTTTATAAATAATGTGTTAGATGAAAATAGTACTATTGTGAAGAGGAAGGATATTAAGTTGTATATGAATGTATAAGTTTTAACCGTATACCAACTTTAACTAATTTAACTGTTTACATATTTAACTGTTTACCAATTTTAACTGGTAATTTTAAAAGGTAACTTTAATTGGCAACATTTATTGGTACTTTAAACGGTAACTTTAAATGATAACCTTTAATCGGTAACCTTAAATGGTAACCTTAAATGGTAACATTTATTGGTACTTTAGTCGGTAACCTTAAACGGTAACCGACTTTAATTGTATACCAACTTTAATTGTATACCAACTTTAAATAGTCTTTATTTCCCACCATACTTCTGAAAAACATTATTAATTAATTCATTATTCTGTAATACTGCTGTTACAGAATTTTCAATTCTATCTCCCATAGATGGGAATCCTTTTAATTTATTTAGTTGAAGTATTATACGATCATCCAAATTAAATCCGCTCATATTTTGTGTTCCTAATGATCTTTGTCCAGATGAAGGTGGATTTACTCTTGTCCAATTATTAGTAACATCTCTTTCTTTAGAATTTTGATCACCGAGAGTTTGTGTGCTAATACCTTCATTCCATCCAGAATTAGTAAATGTTCTACTTTTAGTTGTGTCTTCACGAGCACTATGTGTTTCCATAGCATTCGCATCTGATCGTGATCGAAGTTCTTCTACTAATACATGTGTCCCTCCATTATAGCCATTATAATTAACCGCTTGGCGTAAGGTAGCATTGGCTGCTTGAGGATTATATTGTTGAACTTTTGCGACAGTATGCATCGCTGGATTATTTTGAGGTGTTTCACCAGTTGCTTGTCTAAATGTAGCATTAGATGGTTGGGTATTAAATTGATTTGTTTTACGAATCACACCAAAAGCACCGTTATCTTGTGCTGTTTCCGCGGTTGTTTGTCTCATTGTAGAATTAGCTGCTTGAGTATTGAATTGATTAACCTTTCTAACAGTTCCAAAAGCTGCTCCATCCTGAGCAGTTTCAGCGGTTGATTGTCTCATCGTAGAATTAGCTGCCTGAGTATTATATTGATGTACTTGTCTTACATCACCGTAAGCTGCTCCATCTTGAGCAGTTTCAGCAGTTGCTTGTCTTATTGTTGAATTAGTAGGTTGGGTATTGTATTGATGTACTTGTCTAATATCGCCAAATGCCATACCATCTTGGGCTGTTTCAGCAGTAGCTTGTCTCATAGTTGAATTAGTGGGTTGAAGATTATATAGATTGGTTTTTCTAATATCACCATAGGCCATACCGTCTTGGGCTGGCTCAGCAGTACTTTGTCGGAGAGTTGAATTAGTGGGTTGAGTGTTATATTGATTTGTTTTTCTAATGTCACCGTATGCCATACCATCTTGAGCAGTTTCAGCAGTAGTTTGTCTCATAGTTGAATTAGTGGGCTGAGTATTATATTGGTTAGTTTTTCTAATATCACCGTATGCCATGCCATCTTGAGCAGTTTCAGCGGTAGTTTGTCTCATAGTAGATTTAGTAGGTTGAGTATTAAATTGTGTAGTTTTTTGTACGGAACCTGAAGCTGGAGCATCATAATAATTAAAAGCGGTTTCAGTTCTTTGATTATCTAATAGGTTGTATGATGGTAAATTGTTATTATTAACACTTTGTAATGATGGACCAACTGGTTCAAAACCTTCAAGAATTAATTTGTGAGGATCTCTAACTTTACCATCAGCTTTGAATGGACCAACTAATGAACCGGAAGACATACCTAGACCATTTTTAAGTTCAATAGAATATTGTCTGGATTGCTCGTGAAGTATTTGTTCGGGATTAACAGCGGGTTTAGTAAATCCACTTCCGGAAGCACTGCCACCATGCATATAATTACTAATTTCCCAAACTTTTTCGGGTCTTCTTTTAGCAACAGTTGGATCAACTGGTTGTTTCTGGCCTTTTTGACCTGGAATAATAACACCCGCATTTGATTTTTGGATTCTATTACCAACACGTTGAAAATCAATGGTGATTTGTGGAGCTTGATAAGAATCATGAAAGCCAATAGTAGAATTTTCATTATATCCTAAACCTAAACCTGGTTGAACTTGGACAGCTTGAAATGGTTTTTCACCACTTCTATGATTACCAGGAATATAACGATCGATTAATTCAGCGGTTTGATTTGGAGTTCCGTTAACAAAATGAACATCTTTCATGGGTTCAAAGAAAGCTGGTGGAGCCTCTTTAGGGTAGTAATTTTTTGAAGAACCAGTAAATAATTCCATCTTGGTATAATTATTAGAGCTATTAATTTCATCAGTCATTTTACCATCAATTAGATCAACTGCTTCATCTCTTCTTCTAAAAAATGGTTGCATATTATTATGTTTTAATTCTTCTTTTTTAAAGATACCATAAGTCATGTCACCGCCTTCCACAAATGGAGTCCAATCTTGTTTAATTTCTAATTCATAACCATTGGCTTTAGGATCACTTTTTTTAATTTCTCCTAATTTAAATTGATCATCTAATGAGAATAATTCTTTGCTAGAAGTATTATCGAGTCTTCCGGGAATCTTTAAATTATCTTCTATGTATTCTTGACCAACTGCTGGTATTTGATTATAGAAACTTGGGATAACATTTGTTTTTTCTGGAATAAATGTTAAATCTCTGATTTCTTTTACACGTTTCTCATATTTTTTTTCAATTGATTTTATATCAGAATTTACGTATCCTCTTTTATTAAAGAAGGCAAAATCTTCCTTACTCTTTTTACCTCCTTTATCATCTTTTTTATCCGTATTATAATCACCGACTAGATGATTATTTAATATTGTGCCAATATACGCAAGTCCGCTAATAGCTAATATTTCCATTATTATTACTATATATAATAATAAAATATTAAAAAAACTAAATTTATATACAAATTAAATTATGGTTCGATAATACCACATCGGAAGGTTTAAGATTTTAATCATGTGATATCTTTATAGTATAGATTGAGTATACAAACTTTAAATTTTTAACCATCTTTAAATTCTTACAATCTTTCTAAACTTTAATCTTAAGATTAACCTTATCTAAAGCTTTTTTACTTTCATATCTAGTATGAATACCGAAACGATCTTTATCGTTCTTTACTTTATTACCATAGAATACAAATTCACGTGGATCAATAATTAAATCAACCCAGCGATTGTAGTCAGCATAGGTATAATCTTTAGCATTGCTATCTAATCTAGAATATTGATAATCTAAGAAGCGATTGCATAGGCGATTACTTTGTTTAAAATCTTCGTGGGCTTTCTTGAGGGCATTATTTTTTACAGTTAATAAGTTAGCAGGAGTACATTTAGTGCTATCCCAACTTCTATCGGTTAATAATGATTCAACTTCAGTTCTTTTTACTAATGTAGCACCATCTAATTCACCACTGGCGCCATTATTTGCACTATTACGATTGTTGCGAGGGCCCAATGTAGCATGGCAACCATCAGTATTTTGCCATGTACCAGTGTATAGACGGTAGTTACCTGGGGCAGTTTCTTGTCTAACTACTTCTGGAAAATAGCATTCATCATATAATCTTTTAGAGAAATGACCTGACATTTAATATAATATATATTAGAAATATATTTTATATATATTATATTTGAAAATTAAAGATTTTTTTAGAAGCCTTTTGATTTGGGCATTTTCATGTTAGTGGGTACAACATCGCGATCGCATAATACAGGTGTAATTACAACATTGTTTTTGCAGCCAGTGTAAGAATTACTTTTTTTAGAGTTATTTCCAGTAAAGCCGCAAGCTATATATTTTTGAGAGGCACATTTAGTTAAGGGAATAGTTCTGTATTGTAATTCAGATTCTACATCCGCACGAACACCAATTGAAGTCCAGTTATTGGGGATTTGAGCGCCATTATTTTTAGTGCAGGTTAATTTATGTTCAAATTTACCATTGTATAGTTCATAGAATAAGGGTTCTACACTAGTCATGGTTCTTTGTTTAAAAGCACATTCGTCATATAAAGTTTTATTGAAAATTCCAGACATACTATATTATATTATATTGTAACAAAAAAAACTAAACTAAATTAATTATTCTTTTTTTATCATATTTTTACTTCTTGAATTCTTATAATTTAAATATCTAGTATCTACACCTTGTTTTGGAAATGGTAAATCATCCATATTAGTTACGTAATAATCAATTGGTAACTCTTGTTCTCGTGTATATTCATAACTACGAATCTCAGAATTATTTACTCTTGATTCATCCCCTAAATACGTATCATTTAGTGTTTCATAATTACCAATACCTCTACCGTATGTTTTTAATGGAGGTAATGTATATTCTGAATAATCTAAATTATTTTTACGCATGGCACTCTTAAATGTAAATATTTGTCCAGCATCTTTTACAGATCTATCAAAATCTTGTAAGACCGATAATTTTGTATAAGGAGCATTTAACATGACATGTCCACCATCAGTTAATTTATCAAATTCAATTGGAGCATAGCGTCCAGTATCTAAAGCCATTTCTTGATGCTTTTTAGGATCATGAATACCAAAACGTAATTCAGTTTCAACTGGAGTATTTGATTCTTGATTATTTTTTGTCATGGTATACATACCAATAGTAGAACCAATTGTATCTGTAATTTTTCTTAATTCACCTTTACCATCTGCTCTTTGTAAATTATCATAATTAAAACCACCATTGACGTACTTAAGTTTTTTTCTATTTTCTGGATATAAATCTTTGGCTGATATATTTGTAGATTTCATTATATTATATAAATAGATTTAAAAATTAATTATTAAATATTAAATATAAATGGAAAACAATTTGATTGATTTAGCTAAATTAATTTTTGAAGGAGAACCAAAATCAGATTATTCTATTCATTTGGAATTAGAAAACTATAATTCTTTGGAAGATCTATTTGAAGTTCTTTTACATGTATTTGTTTATGGATACAAAATTAAGGAATTAGATGTTTCAACTATTCATAAATTAATACCGTATTTTAGAAGTATTGGTGTTAATTTTCATGTAGAAACAATACCATATTCTGAGTATGAATTTTTAACTAATCCAAAATATTTACAAAAATATTGTATTGTTGGTGAAGCGTGTTTTAAAGATTATGATTTAAAAAACCTTCAGTTTATTTTATCAAGAAATTATAAAACAGTTGAAAAAATAGAGGAGATGATTGCTTGTTATGTACATGAAATTAAGAATGATTTTGTTAATTCTTTTATTAGTTTTATTCGATTTGATTTTAAATTTTAACGGTATAGGTAACCTTCATACTTAACACAATTTACCCCATCATATTTACAATTATTATCAGGTTGATCATAAGACATTCCAACATATTTTAAAAAATCTCCATATTTATTTGGTATGCTAGTTACATTATTTAATTTATAATATAACTGACCAGTTTTTCGATCAAAAACATCTTTCATATTTCTTGGTAAATTATTATAATATTTTTTTAATATTTCTTTTTCAGATGCATCACATGCTTCCAAATTATCAA
>Ga0214919_10008127_pt1 | contig 13943 bp, 6 predicted proteins | sample LL1503_MetaG_FD_177994 | JGI IMG/M metagenome (GOLD analysis project Ga0214919, IMG submission 177994) | Freshwater microbial communities from Lake Lanier, Atlanta, Georgia, United States - LL-1503 | ecosystem: Environmental > Aquatic > Freshwater > Lake | place: USA: Georgia | collected 2015-03-15
ATCTTTGCACACTTATATGTTTCCAAAATACAATGTCATAGTAGTAGGTGCTGGTCATGCCGGTTGTGAAGCAGCAGCGGCAGCGGCCAATATGGGCTCCAAGGTTTTATTAGTGACCATGAATATGCAAACCATTGCCCAAATGAGTTGTAACCCCGCCATGGGTGGAATTGCTAAGGGCCAGATTGTAAGGGAAATAGATGCCCTGGGTGGATATAGTGGCATCGTCACCGACCTAAGTACGATTCAGTTTAGAATGCTTAATAAAAGCAAGGGGCCTGCTATGTGGAGTCCTAGAGCTCAGAACGATAGGCAATTGTTTGCTTCTAAGTGGAGGGAGATGCTAGAAAACACCCCCAATGTGGACTTTTACCAGGATTCAGTGAACGAATTAATCATTAAAAACAATAAGGCCTGCGGGGTCATCACTAGTTTGGGTCATAAAATAGAGGCAGATGCCGTCATTATAACCAGCGGAACTTTCTTAAACGGAATTATTCATATAGGTGAGAAACAAATTGGTGGTGGAAGGGTAGCTGAAAAAGCTGCCACAGGTATTACCGAACAATTAGTTTCCTTTGGTTTAGAGTCGGACAGACTTAAAACCGGAACACCTCCAAGGGTGGATGGTCGTAGTTTAGACTATTCAAAGATGGAAGAACAAAAAGGAGATGAAGAGATTGTAGGCTTCTCTTATATGGATATACCCAGAATTAAAGCCGAAGACCAGCGTTCATGCCATATTACCTATACCGATTCGGTGGTTCACGATATATTAAGGACAGGTTTTGATCGTAGCCCTATGTACCAAGGTCGTATTGAAGGAGTGGGACCAAGATACTGTCCAAGCATAGAAGATAAAATAAATAGGTTCGCAGACAGAGAAAGGCATCAATTATTTGTAGAGCCAGAAGGCTGGAATACTGTGGAGATTTATGTAAACGGATTTAGTACTAGTTTACCAGAAGAAGTACAATACGAAGCGCTTCGTAGAGTTCCTGGTTTTGAGAAAGCGCGCATGTTCCGTCCGGGCTATGCCATTGAATACGATTATTTTCAGCCTACTCAGTTAACCTACACGCTAGAAACAAAGGCCATCAACAATTTATATTTCGCAGGGCAAATCAATGGAACCACAGGATATGAAGAGGCCGCTTGCCAAGGTATAATGGCGGGCATCAATGCGCATTTAAAAATTAATGAAAAAGAGCCTCTCATCTTAAAAAGATCAGACGCTTATATTGGTGTTTTAATTGATGATCTTATTAGCAAAGGCACCAACGAACCTTATAGAATGTTTACTTCAAGAGCTGAGTTTAGAACGCTTTTAAGACAAGACAATGCCGATCTAAGATTAACAGAACTAAGTTATAAACTTGGATTTGCAAGTGCAGATAGATTACGTAAAGTAGAAGAAAAAACGAATGAAGTTGCCAACATAAAAACAATACTTTCTAATCAAACTATTATACCAGAAGAGGTGAATGGTTTTTTAACCAGTATTGATTCCATGGTCATTACAGAAAAACAAAAAGCTTCGAAACTCTTGCTACGACCGAATATTAGCCTTAACCAAGTAATGGAGAACTGTGCGGAATTAAAAGAAAAATTAGTAGATAAAAAGGTAGATCATCTAGAACAAGCTGAAATACAAATTAAGTACGAGCGTTATATAGAGAAAGAAAAAGAAATAGTAGATCGTATGTTAACGCTTGAAAATAAAATGATACCAGATAATTTTGATTACGATAAATTATCAGCCCTCTCCATTGAAGCGCTACAAAAATTCAAAAAAATTCGTCCTCTAACTATTGGACAAGCAAGTCGTATTAGCGGTGTGAACCCTAGCGATATTCAAATACTAATGGTATTTATAGGTCGCTAATCTACTGTATAATTCTAAGTATTTTGGCCGCTCCCCGTTTATAAAAAAATTCCCAATACCCGTTTTTTCACAAATTCTTTTTAGTAGCTTTAGTATCTTTCTTAACAACTAAAATAAGAATCACATGAAGCGAATTTATGTATGGGCCTTGCTTATGTGCACAGCAGTTTCTGCCATCGCACAGGAGTCTTTCCCAATCAATGGAATTAGAGATATTCGTACGGGCTTATATGCTTTTACGAATGCCACCATTGTTCAAAATGAAAAAACCAAGCTTGAAAAAGCAACACTATTAATTAAACAAGGAAAAATTATTGCAGTAGGAACTAGTGTTGCTATACCAAAAGATGCAGTAGTGGTAAACTGTGAGGATAAATTTATATATCCTTCTTTTGTGGACCCCTTCACCGACTATGGTGCGGGTCAAGCAAAAAGACCAGCTGGCGCTTTCAACTATGGAGGTCCTGGACAATTCTTATCTAATAAGCCAGGTGCATATAACTGGAATCAAGCTATTAAACCAGAAATAAATGCTTCAGATGTATTTGATACAGACGAAGCGGCTGCAAAAAATTATAGAGCCAACGGATTTGGCGCCGTATTCACACATGTAAAAGATGGTATTGCTAGAGGAACAGGTGCAGTAGTAACACTTGCTACTGAAAATAATAACCAAGCCTTTCTTAAAACCAAAGCCGCAGCGGTTTATTCTTTTGAAAAAGGTTCTTCTACACAATCTTATCCATCAAGCTTAATGGGAAGTATTGCCTTATTGCGTCAAACTTATTTAGATGCAAAATGGTATCAAACTAAACCCGCAGGCGAAGGAACTAACCTTTCTTTAGAGGCTTGGAACAATGCTCAAAACATTCCTCAAATTTTTGCTGCCGATGAAAAGTGGAGTACAGTTCGTGCAGACAGATTAGGAGATGAGTTCGGAGTACAATATATTATTAAAGGTGGTGATAATGGTTATCAAAGAATTGATGAGATTGTAAAAACCAAGGCTAGCTATATATTAAATGTAGATTTTCCTGAAGCCATGGATGTGGAAGATCCGAACGATGCACGTTTTGTTTCTTTAGCAGATATGAAACACTGGGAATTAGCACCTACTAATTTAGCAGCATTTGAAAAAGCAAATGTGCCTTTTAGTATTAGTAGTAGCGATTTAAAAGATAGCAAAACATTTTTAGCGAATCTTAAAAAAGCTATTCGTTTTGGTTTGTCAGAATCAAAGGCCCTTGAAGCTTTAACTAAAACGCCAGCAACCATGTTGGGTGTTTATGATCAAGTAGGATCTTTAGAAACAGGCAAGTGGGCTAATTTTATTATAACAACAGAACCCGTATTTGCAGCTAATGCAAAAATTATCGAGAACTGGGTGCAAGGAAATAAATATGAAGTAGCGGCTAGCGAATGGAATAATTATGCTGGTAAGTATAAATTAACATTGAATGTTGGTGGAACCAATACAGACTATAATTTAGAAGTTAAAAAAGATTTATCTGCCTCTATAATTGGTACAGATACATTAACTGCAAAAGTTTCTATCAATGAATCTTTGGTTAAAATTTCTTTTCCGAATAAAAAAGGAAAGGGTGCTGAACAAATAAGATTAGGAGGCGCCATTGTAGGTGCCAACTGGTCTGGTGTAGGTACAGATCCTTCTGGAAACAAAAACACATGGACCGCTTCTTTAGTAGGTCCTATGGCAAGCACTGCCGATACTAAGAAAAATACAGATACTTTAAAACCACTTGCAAAAGTAACTTTTCCGTTTGCAGGTTTTGGTAATGAGAAAATACCTAGCCAAGAAACTATCTTAATTAAAAACGCAACCGTTTGGACTAACGAAAAAGAAGGTGTTTTAAATAATACCGATGTTTTATTAAAAAATGGTAAAATTGCTAAAGTCGGAAAAGATATTACAGAGGCTGGTGCAAGAGTGATTGATGGTACTGGTAAACACTTAAGCGCAGGTATCATTGACGAACACTCGCATATTGCTGCTTTATCAATTAATGAAGGCGCGCAATCAGTTACAAGTGAAGTACGTATTGCAGATAACTTAAATCCTGAAGACATTAATATCTACCGTCAATTAAGCGGTGGTGTTACTTCATCACATATTTTACATGGTTCTGCAAATACGGTGGGTGGACAAACTCAATTAATTAAACTTCGTTGGGGCGCTAATGATCAGGATTTGAAATTTGCAGGCGCAGATGCCTTTATCAAATTCGCATTGGGTGAAAACGTTAAACGTACCACTAGTTCAAGCAATAACCGTTTCCCTGATACAAGAATGGGTGTAGAAGAGGTATTAAACGATGCTTTTGATAGAGCCCTAGATTATCAAAAAGCAATGAAGGAAAATCCTACTACAAGAAGAGACCTTGAATTAGATGCACTTGTAGAGATCTTAAATAAAAAGCGTTTTATTACTTGTCACTCTTATGTGCAACCTGAGATTACCTATATGATGCGTATTGGTGATAAGTATGGTTTTACCGTAAACACCTTCACACATATATTAGAAGGATATAAGGTTGCCGATAAAATGAAAAAGCATGGTTCAACGGCTTCTACTTTCTCTGATTGGTTTATGTATAAAACAGAAGTGCAAGATGCCACTGGTTATAATGCAGCTATTATGCAAAAAGTGGGATTGAATGTTTGTATTAATTCTGATGATGCAGAAATGGCTAGAAGATTAAATCAAGAAGCAGCTAAAGTAGTTAAATACGGTGGTGTGTCTGAACAAGAGGCCTTTAAAATGGTAACCTTGAATCCGGCTAAAGCATTACATGTTGCAGATAAAGTGGGAAGTATTAAAACTGGAAAAGATGCAGACGTTGTTTTATGGTCCGATAATCCTTTAAGCATTTATGCAAAATCTCTATACACTATAGTTGATGGTACTATTTATTTTGATAGAGAAAAAGATGCAACAATGCATAAAGAAGTAGCTGCTGAAAGAACACGCTTAACACAAAAAATGTTAGGTGAGAAAAAAGCAGGTGGTGCTACCAGACCTGCTACACCAAGCTATCAAGTACTGTTGAATTGTGGCGATCATGAACACGAAGATGAAATGGTTACTATTTACGAAACTCAAAAAGATTAAACTATGCAAAAGAAATATACCACCTTATTGTTAGTATCTCTTGCGCTTTTACAATTAAAAGCAAGCGCTCAGGAAACGGTGTATCCTGTCGGTCCGCAAGCGGGTCCTATTGTTATTACACATGCTACCGTGCATATCGGTAACGGAACCGTCTTAACCGACGCGTCGGTTTCATTTGATAAAGGAAAAATTACTGGCGTAGGTGCTTCTGTATCTACTACAGGCGCTACTATCATTGATGCAACGGGTAAACAAGTCTATCCTGGATTAATTGTTCCATTATCTAGTTTAGGTTTGAAAGAAATTAATAGTGGTGTGCGTGGAAGCAACGATTTTCAAGAAATTGGAGAAAACAACGCCAGCATTAGAACTATCGTTTCTTATAATACCGATTCTAAAGTTATTAATGTACTACGCGCCAACGGTGTGCTGCTTGCACATGTGGCACCCATGGGAGAACTTATTGAAGGGAGTTCTAGCGTGGTTCAATTAGACGCATGGAATTATGAAGACGCTGCTTACAAATTAGATAATGGTATTTTTATAAACATGCCAACGCTTATCCCAAGAAGAGGTGGTCGTGGTGGATTCATGCGCCAAGCCGCAGCAGATCCAGTGAAAGAAGCCATGGATAAAATTGAAACTATTAAAACCTTCTTTACAGAAGCGCGCGCTTATTTACAAGAAAAAAATCATGCAGAAAATAATTTAAAGTTTGAGGCGGTGCGTGGACTATTCGCTGGCAAACAAAAATTATATGTTCGTGCCAACGAGGTAAAGCAAATGTTACTAGCCATTGATTTAGGAAAAACATTTGGATTTAATATGGTCATTGTAGGGGCTGCGGAAAGTTTACAAATAGCATCCATTTTAGTAGAGAATAATATTCCTGTTATTTTAGATAATGAACACGCTTTACCTACTACCGAGGATGACGATATCGATCAACTGTATAAGCTTCCTTACCAACTTAAAAAAGCAGGTGTTTTATTTGCCATCAACGATGCCAACGATCAAAGTAAGCAACGCAATATTAGCTTCAACGCCGGTACTGCTGCAGCTTATGGCTTAGACAAAGAAGAGGCCCTAAGTGCTATCACCCTAAATACTGCAAAAATTTTAGGCATTGACGATATTACGGGATCTATCGAAACGGGAAAAGATGCCAACATTATTATTAGCGATGGCGATATTTTGGATATGAGAGGCAATCAGGTTACTAAGGCCTTTATACAAGGACGAGATATTTCTTTGGATAATAAACAAAAACAATTGTACGAGCGCTATAAGCATAAATACAAGATCAACTAATTAACAGTTTATCCTGTTATTAAAAGAACCTCTCTATCACAAATGTGGTGGGGAGGTTTTTTTTGTTAACTTAGCGCCATGCCAAAAAAGCTATTTTTATTAGATGCACTCGCATTAATTTATCGTGCCTATTATGCGCTTATACGCACACCTAGAATTACTACAACAGGTATTAATACCAATGCGCAGTTTGGTTTTACCAACACGCTTTTAGAAATTATAAGAAAAGAAAACCCAACGCATATTGCGGTTTGTTTTGATACACATGCACCAACAGAACGTCATACCGATTTCACCGATTATAAAGCCAACAGACAAGAGGCTCCCGAAGATTTATTAGATTCATTACCCCATATTAAAGCCATTATTGAGGGCTTTAATATTCCCGTGATTGAATATGATGGATACGAAGCAGATGATATTATTGGAACGCTTGCTTGGCAGGCGGCTGCTAAAGGTTATGAAGTGTATATGGTTACGCCCGATAAAGATTATGGACAGCTATTGGTAAAACCCAATGTCTATATATGGAAGCCACCTGCCTTTGGTAATAAAGAAGAGATTGTAGATGCAAAAAAGATTTGTGAGAAGTGGGATATCGCAAGAGTAGAACAAGTGGTTGATATGTTGGGCTTAATGGGAGACGCCTCTGATAATATACCCGGCATTCCGGGTGTAGGAGAAAAAACAGCCGCTAAACTTTTAAAATTATATGATACACTTGAGGGTGTATTAGATAACGCCGATAAAATTACCGGGTCCATGGGTGAAAAAGTGCGTGCAGGCAAAAAGTCGGCCATTATGAGTAAGAAGCTGGCCACTATTATTACCAATGTGCCGGTAAATTTTCATGAAGAAGATTTTAGATTAAAAGAAAAAAATAAATCAGCTTTAGCTGAAATTTTTAATGAACTAGAATTTAAAACCTTGGGTAAAAGAATTTTAGGTGAAGAGTTCTCGGTAAGTGGTGGTGCGGGTGCCATTGAAGTGGCTGCTGCTAAACAAGAACAAACAGACTTGTTTGGAAATACGGTGAATGTAAAAACAAAAAATAAAAAGGGGGCGGGTAAAAATAATACAACACTTAACGAAGAAGATAATCTAGAGGATAGTGGGCTGAATAATAAAGTAGGTGATGAAAATTTTGAAGAATTAGGCGACGAAGATTTACCGGTTGAATTAGTAGTAAACAAGAACAGCGCCAATACGCCACATACTTATAAAGCCGTTGAGGGTAAGGAAAACATTCAGGCCTTAGTGAAAGAATTACTTTTACAAAAAGAGGTTTGTATTGACACGGAAACCACTGGCATTAATGCCAATGATGTGGAACTAGTGGGTTTGAGTTTTTCTTATAAAGAACATGAAGGATTTTATATTCCTATTGCAAACGAGGCGGAGGCTAAAAAAACATTGGCATTATTTGAACCCTTATTTAAAAACAAAGACATTGTATGGATTGGACAAAACTTAAAATATGATTTTTTAGTCTTGAAATGGTATGGTGTGGAACTATTGGGTAAAACATTTGATACCATGCTGGCGCACTATGTAATTGAGCCAGAAGGTAGGCGCAGTATGGATTTGCTAAGTGCACAGTTTTTGGGTTACGAGCCTATTTCTATTACCACACTTATTGGTAAGAAAGGAAAAAATCAGGGCACTATGCGCGATGCTCCTCTGGACCAGGTAACAGAATATGCCGCAGAAGATGCCGATATAACTTTTCAATTAAAAAATTGTTTTACGCCTTTAATTAAAAAACGCGGCGTAGAAAAAGTATTTAATGAAGTAGAGAACCCGCTGGTGCGCGTTTTAGTTGATATGGAATATGAGGGTGTGAAAGTAGATATAGATTTTTTAAACGAATACAGTAAGGTTTTAGAAGTTGATGCCAAGATTAGTGAAGAGCGTGTTTATGAGCAAGCAGGTGTTCGTTTTAATTTAGCCTCTCCTAAACAATTAGGAGAAGTGCTTTTTGATATTTTAAAACTAGACGCTAAGGCAAAAAAAACCAAAACCGGTCAATACGCAACAGGAGAAGATGTTTTACAAAAAATGGCGGCCAAGCATAAAATTGTTGACGATATTTTAAATTTTAGAGAGTTAACAAAATTAAAATCTACCTATGTAGATTCATTTTCTGAATTAATTAATCCAAAAACCGGCCGCGTGCATACTAGCTATGCGCAAGCAGTAGCGGTTACAGGAAGATTAAGTAGCACGAATCCGAACTTACAAAACATACCTATTAGAACAGAGCGTGGTAGAGAAATTAGAAAAGCCTTTATCCCTCGTGAAAAGGGTCGCGTTCTGGTAAGCGCCGATTATTCTCAAATAGAATTAAGAATTGTTGCAGCAATTAGTGGTGACCCGAATATGTGTGAGGCTTTTAAACTAGGCAAGGATATTCATACGGCCACTGCGGCTAAAGTTTATGGTATTAATGAAGCCGATGTAACTAAAGAAATGCGTTATAAAGCCAAGAGTGTAAACTTTGGAATTATTTATGGACAAGGGGCTTTTGGTTTAGCAGAAAATTTAAATATTTCAAGAACAGAAGCAAAAGAAATTATAGACAACTATAAAAAAGAGTTTCCTGGTATTCAATTATATATGGATGGGCAAATTAACAATGCCAAAGAATTGGGCTTTGTAGAAACGCTTATGGGAAGAAGGCGCTGGTTAAGAGATATTAATAGTAGCAATTTTACCGTGCGTGGTTTTGCAGAAAGAAATGCCATCAACTCTCCAATTCAGGGCTCTGCTGCTGATATGATTAAACTAGCCATGATTAAAATTCATGGTGAGATGAAAAAAACCAATTGGGAGTCTAAAATGATTTTACAAGTCCATGATGAACTAGTCTTCGATGCGGTAGAAAAAGAATTACCGGCCCTAAAAGAACTTATATTGAAATGTATGAAAGAGGCGATGGTGCTTCCTAATGGAGTACCTGTTGAGGCGGAAGTGGGTGTGGGAAAAAATTGGTTAGAGGCGCATTAAAATTTACCTAGTTCAGCCTACCTTCTTTATTTATTTTGCTTATTTCTTTTTATACACCGGCACAGTGCTGCAAGGCTCTCCGTACATAATGCTTTTTACCACCGGTCTTAGTTTTTGTGTAATGGCAATATAGGCCGACTCTCCAATAGGTATTTCTCCGCAGCCTTTAATAACTACTCTTTGATCATTGTATTGGTTAATATTAAGGCTGCCTATATTTTCAAGAACTAATTGTTCTCTTACCTTATGTTCATCTCCAAAATAAACTGCTTTAGCAAAAGGGTTTAGGGCAGATACAATTAACATATTCGCCCACATTGGAATAATAGCATCTGCAGAACAAATAATGCCCACTATCTTATCTTGATAAATAGTCCAGTCGGTTGTTAAAAGTGCTGCACGAAATTCTTTTTCTTTTAATATAAGCTCCATATATAAATAGGGCTTGATATCAAACACAATAATTTCATTGCTTGGAAGTAAACTCGCAAGATCAATGGATAGTATTCCACTATCCGCCACCTTATTGTTAAACAATTCGGCCATAGAAATTATTTGATACTAGTAAAGCTTGAATCTGTTGTCTTCGATCTTCGCTACCTTTTTAAAAGAACTAGCCGATCTAAACATCATGCCTCTTGTTCTTTCTAATAATTCGTCTTTAAAGAAGTTAGGATCTTGGTCTGCTTGTTTTGCAGCAATTCCATTTACGCTAACAGCGTAAACACCCGAATTGGCAGCAATGGGTTCGCTTACTTTATTAATTAAGGCTTTATTGAAAGCAGCACCTACTAGTTTAGGTTCGTTACCTAGTCCAGTAATCATTGAAAAGCTAAAACCAATACTATCTGCTCTTTGAACAATCGCATTTGCACCCGTGGCAATTGCTTCAAGTGTTTTACCTTTTATAGTAGCTTTAATTTTTTCTGCTTTCTTTTTGTCTCTAATAATACCTTCTACTTGTGGTCTTGCAGCGGTAACGCTTGCTAAGCCTTGTTTTTCTTCGGCAGTAATAACAGCAACCACATAATTGTCTCCTAATTCAAATGGTTCTGAAACATCGTCTACATCGTTTTCATATACCCATCTTACAATATTTCTTGCAGTACCAATTCCTTGAATGTCAAAATCATTTGCTTTAATTCCGACAGCAGGAATAGCTTGTTTTGCTAATTTAACTGCAGAAGCATTAAAAGTCTTACTATCCTTACTACCTGAAGCAAATTGTGCTGCAGCTGTTGAGGCCGCATTAATAGTTTCATTGCTTGGCATTACCATTTTAGATAAATAAGCAATTTTATACGCAGGTCCTCTTGTTGTTTGTTTTAATACTTCCATGTAGTGATAACCAAAATCTGTTTTAACAACAGCCTTAGTGCCTACTGGATTGTCGAAAGAAAAATCATTGAACGCAGGAACCATTTTCGCCTGAGGGAACATTTCATATTTTCCACCAGTTGCCTTACTTCCAGCGTCATCTGAATATTTAGCCACCATCTCTTCAAAAGACGCGCCACCTCTAATAGCCAAGCTAATGCTATCTGCTAATTTTTTAGCAACACTGTCGTCTCTAACTTGTTGACCATTTTGTGGATTCACCGTTGCAATTAATATATGTCTAACGCTTGCACTATCGGGCCATTGTTTAACACCCAATACTTTTGCAATTGTAAAGTTTCTTCCATCTACATAAGGGCCATAAACACCACCCACCCCTACATTTAACACAGAATCCTTTTCTGGTATTTGAAGTGACTTTTTGCTAATATAACTATCATAATAAGGAATCTCTGTCCCTACCTTGTTTAAAAACTTAGCGGTCTCTGTGCTGTTTTTAAATTCTTGTTTATAAGATTCGATATCATTTCTTGCTGTGATTGAATCGGCAGCAGAAGGTGCTGCGCTAAATCCTACAAAAGAAATATTGCGGCTCGCTTCTTCTACTTGGTAAGCGGCAGCATTTTCTTTTAAATAAGAAGCAACATCCTCATCGCTTACTTTTATAGTGCTATCTAAAATAGTAGTGTAGGGTATGCCTACAAAAGAAATGCTCGCAATTGCGTTTGCTTCCGCATATTGTTTTTCAGCCAACCATTTTGGAACCTGTACACCCTTTACCACTATTACCTGGTATTTATTTCTCAATCTATTTTCAATAGAAGGTTCTATATATACTTTTTCAATTTGTTTTACTTGCTCTACGTTTTTACTCTTTTTAATTTGAGCTACCGCTTGCTTCGCTTCGTTTACTTTAAACTCACCTGTTGCCTGATCGGTAAATTCTTGTTTAAATGGAGATTCATTTCCAAATAATACATCAGATAATTCTTTAGTACCCACAGATAGGCCTAATTTATTTTCTTCATCTTTTAATAAGAGACGATCTACTTCTTGATTCCATAAATAACCAATCAATTGCTCTCTTTTTACACCTTGTGATGCATAGTTCTGCAATTGCAATTCTAGTTTTTCCTCAAACTCTATTTTATTAATAGTCTGGCCATTTACTTTACCTAGGGTTGTGATATCACTAGCGCCTCTTTTTCTACCAATTCCATCCTGCAGGATAAAAGCAATAAGGGCAATAGTAATAATACCAAAGATAATCCAAGCACCTCTTTCTCTAATGTTCTGAATAATTGACATATATATATAATTATAGGAGGGCAAAAATAATGTTTTCTATCAAGTAAAAGTGGGTCTGAACTTAGTTTTTGGGCTTATTTAAGCAGAAAGGGGGTATAAAAAACTAACATAGGCTAAGTGGATAATTAAATATTTCGGGGATATCTATGATTTTGGGGTGAATAAACCTGCATAAAAATAGAATAACATTATAGCAGTTCTATTATTTTACAATTTCTACGCTAAAAACACTGTATTTATACCCGTTAATTAACAGTGTGTAAGCTGTGTATTATTTTATAAAGTATATAATAGTCTATATTAAGCTTATATAAGAAAACCAATATAACCCTTTGTGGTATTGTATTTTAAGAAATTAAGAATATTTATTATACAAAAAAAGTAAATAGTGTATAACTAAGATATTAAGATATACACAGGCGTAATAGTATTAGTTTATTTATATAAATGTATTAATACATAATACTACAATAGAAATGCACATATTGGTTTTTAACCGATCAATTAAAATAAACTACTTTTATACCGAACCAGAAAAACCTGTTTCTTTCCCTTTGAAACAATCAAAAAATGCCTTTATATACCCCTGTTTTAGCTAAAATAAATACTTTAAAAATAAATTTAAAAAAATACTAAATTTATTACTAAATAAATAATTAATTGATAATCAATAAATTAAATAATAAATAAGCATAAATTAATATAAAAACTAAGCTAATTAGTAAAAAAATACTAAATATTTTAGTTTATTAACAATTTATCCCTACCTTCACATAAATATTTAAAGAAAAACATAAAACGACTAACCATGAGTAACCCAAACGTAGAAAAATTAAAAGCCTTAAAATTAACCATTGATAAAATCGACAAAGATTATGGTAAAGGTAGTGTGATGATGATGAATGAAAGAAGTCAGGAACCACAAGAAGTAATTTCTACTGGATCCATCGGCTTAGACACTGCGTTAGGAATTGGCGGTTTACCAAAAGGAAGAATTATTGAAATATACGGACCAGAATCTTCTGGTAAAACAACGGTAGCAATACATGTTATTGCAGAAGCACAAAAGAAAGGTGGAATGTGTGCAATTATTGATGCAGAACATGCATTCGATAGCGCCTATGCAAAAAAATTAGGAGTAGATGTAGATAATTTATTAGTATCTCAACCAGACTATGGTGAACAAGCTTTAGAAATTGCAGACCGTTTAATTTTATCTGGAGCAATTGATGTACTAGTAATAGACTCAGTAGCAGCGCTAGTTCCAAAGAGTGAGTTAGAAGGTGAAATGGGTGATAGTAAAATGGGATTACATGCAAGATTAATGAGTCAAGCATTAAGAAAACTAACAGCAACTATTAATAAAACAAATACTATTTGCATTTTTATTAATCAGCTTAGAGAAAAAATTGGTATTGTTTTTGGTAATCCAGAAACAACTACAGGAGGAAACGCTTTAAAGTTTTATGCTTCTGTTAGATTAGATATTAGAAGAATGGCACAAATTAAAGATGGCGATGAAGCAATAGGAAATAGAGTAAAAGTAAAAGTGGTAAAAAATAAAGTAGCCCCTCCTTTTAGAGCCGCAGAATTTGAAATTATTTTTGGAGAAGGAATAAGTAAAATTGGAGAAATTATTGATATGGGTGTAGAACTAGAGATTATACAAAAAAGCGGAAGCTGGTTTAGCTATGATAGCAACAAACTAGGACAGGGCCGCGATTCAGTAAAAACCATTTTACACGATAATCCAGAAATGGCGAACGAAATAGAAGCAAAAATTAGAGCCAAAATTGCATTAAAAGCAGAAGAGGCCGCGAAATAAAGATTTTGAAAGATTTTGGTTTTTTAGGGTTAGTTAGTATAAACCGCATCAATTATGGTGCGGTTTTTTTATATTTATAAAAAAAAGAGTGATATCTATTTTAAAACTTTTTATTAGAGCTGCGCTCTGGCTTTTTTGCG